>Ga0187894_10000079_pt1 | contig 125214 bp, 118 predicted proteins | sample GBC1701081metaG_FD_136650 | JGI IMG/M metagenome (GOLD analysis project Ga0187894, IMG submission 136650) | White microbial mat communities from a lava cave in the Kipuka Kanohina Cave System on the Island of Hawaii, USA - GBC170108-1 metaG ... | reverse complement strand
TGGCCAGCGTGAGGGACCTCCACCCAGCTGCTCCCCGGGATGATCTTGACCATTTTCTCGCAGGTCTCTGGAGTGAGAACGTCGGACTCGCCTCCTCGCACGATTAACGTGGGGCAGCGTATTTTTTCCAGAAAGGCCCACATCTGCTCTGGTGGATCAGGCCGGAGGTTCGGATCAAATATAGCGTTATCCAAGCGCCACACGATCTTGCCCCCAGGAGATTCTTTCAGCATCCACTTAAGGCGCGTTTGGATGTTCTCGCTGGAGGATTTGGGATGGCGCTTCCTCAGAAAAGCCTCAGCTTGCTCCCACGAGCCGAACTCACCTGGAGTCTCGCCTAGCTCACTGCGGATTCGCTGAAGACCTACCGGATTTATCTCTGGACCGATATCCAGAATAAGCAGGGTACTCACGCGATCTGGATGGCGGGCCGTGTACGAGATAGCGTTGAGTCCACCCATGGAATGTCCGACAAGGACAAACTTGTCGAGCTTGAGGGTATCGACAAATCCTTCCAAGTCCGAAACGTACGCCTCTCTCGTATAGTTGCCATCCTTTGCCCAGTCGGACTCACCACGACCCCGTTGGTCCGGGGCAAGAACCCGATAGCGATCTTTGACGACTGTGGTGAATTCATCGAACCAATGACCATAGGCGCGGAGGCCGTGCAGAAGCACCATCGGGGTCGCTCCTACATTCCCCCAATCCACGTAGTGAATCCTCAGGTCGTTGACGGTAACGTACCGGCTTGTGGCTGTTGTCTCAGCGCCCATGATAGTCCTCTCTGTCATAGTGAAATTGGTTCGCTGTCCTGGCGGGACCGCAGCTACCCCTTTTTCGTCGGTCGGGTCAATCCTGCCATCGCGTCTTTAGCCGTAATTTTCATTGGATACTGAGCGTAGTCGGCCTTGAGTTCAATCGTGTGCCCGTCAGGGTCAAGAACATACATGGATGTGCCAAATCCTGTAGCTCCATACAATTCGACAGGACCGAAAGTGATAGGCACATTATGTTCCTTTAAATAATTCACCATGGTGTCCACATCGCCGTGCAACATTAAACAGAGGTGATCTATCCCTCGCTCGTCCTTCTCTGCGAGTTTCTTCCCCTGGGGCAGGACGCGGAGGTCGATGAGATTCCGACCACAGCGGAGCTGGTAGATCTGCAAGTCCTCAATAACTCGCTCGACCGTCAACCCGAGAATTTGGGTGTAAAAGTGCAGCGCCCGTTCTCGGTCAGTGATCTGGAGGACCACGTGGTCAATCCCGTCAAATTGGATAGGGCAATCAGTTTTCATACATCCTCCTTGTGTTCTTGTGTCGCCACGACGCCTACTGCGCCACAAAGCCGCCATCTACGGCCAGCGCAGCTCCGGTTACAAACGAAGCTGCTTCCGAACACAACCAGACTACTGCTTCGGCAATCTCCTCCGGCTGTCCCATCCGCCCGAGCGGTTCTCTCGCTTTAATCGCTTCAACAATTTGGTTGGCGATCTGCGGCTGTGCGTTTAAGATCCTATCGACCAGTGGTGTCTGCGTTGGTCCAGGACACACAGCATTCACCCGGATTCCTGCTTTGGCATACTCCAGTGCTGCCGTTTTGGTCAGCCCTAGCACTCCGTGCTTACTCGCCGCATAGGCCGGCATGCCGATAGACCCGACGAGCCCGAAGTTCGAAGCTGTGTTGACGATAGCGCCACTCCTTTGTTGCAGCATATAGGGGATTTCATATTTCATGCACAGCCATACCCCGGTCAGATTGATCGCGATAATACGATCCCAGTTCTCTTGGCTACATTCAGCCGTCTGCTTAATATCCCCCTGGATGCCGGCATTGTTCAAGGCGCAGTCCAGCCGGCCATAGGTCTCCACTCCCTTCTTTACTAACTCTTCAACCTCTGCCGCCTTGGAGACATCAGCCTTGACAAAGACAGCGGTTCCTCCGGCGGCCTGGATCATCCGGACGGTTTCTTTCCCTCCTTCGCTATCCACATCAGAGACGATCACTTTCGCCCCCTCGCGGGCGAAGGCTAAAGCCGAGGATCGCCCAATGCCCGAGCCACCGCCGGTAATCAGCGCTATCTTCTTGTCGAGTCGCTCTGCCACAGTTCACCTTCCTTGAAACAAACTTGCCTTGACAGTAATTCCCCGGCTGAAGTATGTGATAGTTTACACAGGGAAGCAACCCTTGGGTCTCGCTAATGAGTCTGCTTGAGTCTCTAACTGCCAGGAGGTGAGCCAATGAAAACCGTGATTGCCGATAAACGCTGGGCCAAAAAGTATCCCCACGTAGGCACCGGGCCGGTGTCAGCCGAACCCTGTATATCACCGGAGTATTTTGAACTCGAACGGGAGCGGGTGTTTCGCCGGGTGTGGCTCAACGTCGGGAGAGTCGAAGACATCCCGGGGCCGGGGGACTACCTCGTACGTGATCTTACCGCTTGCAATGCCTCAATCCTGATTGTTCGCGGGAAAGACGGTGTGATTCGCGGCTTCCACAATGTCTGCTCCCATCGCGGCAACAAGGTGGTCTGGAGCGAGAAAGGCACGTGTCCGGGAATGTTGAGCTGTGGGTTCCATAGCTGGACCTATAACACCAAAGGGGAACTGACCTGGGTGTCGGATGAAGAGAATTTCTTTGATCTGAAGAAAGAAGAAATGGGACTCACCCCGGTTCACACCGACATCTGGGAAGGGTTTATCTTTATCAATCTTGATCCCCATCCTCGCGAAAGTCTCCGCGAGTATCTCGGCGGACTCGCCGAGCAGCTCGGTGGGGGCTATTTCGATCGCATGACCCGCATGTATACGTACAGAGTCGACGAAAAAGCCAATTGGAAAATCGCGCTTGATGCCCAGAATGAGCTATACCATCTGCCCTTCCAGCATCGGCTGACCATTCCTAATTTCTGTGTCAGTAAAGATAACCGCTACACCCGTCTCTTGGACGTACGCCTCTACAACCATCACAGTGTTTATTCATCCGAGACTCCCGAGGGGTTAGTACCGCCACCCGTACAAGCCCTCGCGTTCCGTCTTGAAGCGGCGGCACAACGGTGTCAGTTACCGCGCATTGGCGATTTTGATTTCTACACCATCTTTCCCAACTTCGTCATTCTCCTCTTCAAGGGCGTCTCTCAAGACTATTACATGACCTACAATTTCTGGCCGTTGGCTGTTGATCGTACCAAGTGGGACCTCAACATCTACTTTCCCCCAACCGAACACGCAGCCCACCGACTGAGCCAGGAGTACATGAAGTGCTTGTTGCGTGACATTTTGCAGGAAGATGCAATTGCCCACGAGGCTATTCACTCCGGGTTAGCCTCGAAGGCTAAGACGCAACTGTTCTTCCAAGACGACGAGATTCAGATCCGTTATTTTCATAAGGTCTTAGAAAATCATGTCGGGCTTGAATAGGAGGCGTAAGGCATGGCAGACGTAGCGAATGGTTGCGATGTAGGGAGACTCTTGCCGGAGGCTTTCCAGGATCTCACGCCACTTCTGAGTTGGGCACTGGCCACGGAGTCCGAGCGGATGCAGAAGCGGCGGTCGAGCACGATGGAAGAGATTCTCGCTTTCTACCATGCCATGCTCCCGCGCATGGATGCCATCACCGACTATCTGAAGCAATTTCTGCTCGATCGCATGCCGGCGGAGACGCAGACCCTTTTCCAGCTGAGCTTGTCGTTAATGGAGGTGGCCAACGCGGTCGAACTCTATAAGCAACCACGGCTGCCGAACGGCTTTGACCCGGCGCGTTTTGTCCTGCTCGAATAAGCGGCAGGTATCTTTCCGCCGTTCCGCGGCACAGAGAAGGATTTGTTGCGGAGATTCTCTATAGTGCCGGCCATAAAGATGTCGGACAGACGCAAAGAGAGAAACAAGGAGTGAATTCTTCACTCCTCAGCGGCGCCCGGCCCCGTGCCGCAGAACAAGGCCAAGGCACACCTCAAGAGTATCGAGGCTGCTCTGCTGATAATGACGAAGTTGCGGCATGGTTAGCTGAGCTGAATCTCGTAGGGGACCTGCTTTAAGGTGATTCCTTCACGCCTCAAGCGGCCCGCCCCGAGTCGGCATCCTTCGCCATAGATTATCTTGGGGCCGTCGTGCAGTGGGAGATGTTTGAGTACCTCGTTTGTCAACACGTTCCCGCCGTCAAGCCGCTTGTCTCCCCTGAGGCTGTAGAGGAACCAGATCGTATGGGGAGGCGAGTGGGGACATTACCAAAGCAACAGAGCTCGTAGGTGAGGTTACCACTACTTGACCAAATGCTCCTAAGCCTGAAAGTATTGCGTCTTGTTTGCCATTAAGGCGCTGCCACTCTCTGATCGCAGTTTCATAATCAAATCCCAGGGGTGGTGAGTACGGCAGGACTTTCAAGCTGGAATCTGCCAAATCCAATGTATCCTGGCCCACTAGTTATGATGTCGCCGCTCCGCTTCACAATCTCTTCTGCTTTCTTCTTGCCGTCTTGAATGAGTTGCTCAAGTTCAGCTTTTTGTTGTTCTAATGCCATATAATGAAAGAATCATAAAGAGTTGGGGTTGTTGGTGAACCACTCCATCAGGTCATAAATCTTTTTGCAGGCAGCAGGGAATGCTGACAGAGCGAGGCGAACAGTTTCAAGTTGCACCTTTCCCGCCTGCGGGTGTATGGCATCGTTTCGTTGGACTCGAATCGCAGTCTGTACCGACAACAGATGACGGTCTGCATCCTCGTGCACCGGATAATCCATAATCTTAAGGCTCTTCGCCCGCCCGATAGAGTCGGATAACCGCTTGTACATTTTTGGTAAACTTCGCTCAATGTTGATAAGATTCTGAATGGCGCTCTTTTCCTGTTGGTTCGCTACCGCTCCGGTAAGAGCACCTATTACGAGATACAGGGCCTTCTCATTGGCTGCGCCAATCATCACAGCTGAGGCAAAGAGCGTACGGCGCTGGTATGTCAGTACCGCTTCCTCAACGTACTGCAGTATCACGTTATCAGCTTTGGGAACCAGTGCCCGCAATGCCCTAATATACCCCTGCGCGTCTTCAGGTATAGCGTCAGAGGTAGTTACCCACTGGCGCCCCATTTCAGTTACAGCAAAATGATATGGATTTAGAGGAGAGTTTATCTGGCCTGGTCTGGGAACGAGATACCCGAGAGTAAAGAGCTGCTGGTAAGCTTCTGTAAGGAGGATTGCTAAGGAGGAATTAGTGCTCGGAAGATTATCTAAAGCGTTATTGACTGAGCCTTGGAATTCCACAAGATCGCTCTTTCGAAGTTTGTCTAACATGAGAAGCATGATTTGCATGTAGTCAGAATATGGAGCGGATAATTTCTCCGCTAGAGCCTGTTTCATAAAGTAGAGGATCATTCCCCGATCAACTTGTGTTTTCATTTGCATGATGATGTCTCGAACTGACCTTCCCCACTTTCACAGAATAGCTTAAAGACAAAACTCGTGCCCAAAGCAGGAGTGGTCGGTCTTAAATTATTTAAACCCCTAGCAAAAGAGAGAAGAACAGCTTTTTGTAAAGCATTGCCTCACCGGAAGACGATTATCCTCTTTCATCCAAGGTCGAGGATTTGACCTTCATCCTTCCACCACAAAAGCGATAGGACGAAACGGTCAGTAATCTTTATCGAATGCTCTCTGACTTCGTAGTGATTGGCATTCCGAATATCAAACCAACCGTCTGCATAGACATCAACTGGTCCTTCCGCTGTTGCTGTATCGTGGACGAGATCATAGGCGACTGTATATCGCCCTGGCTCATTTCGCGGCCAGAGCACCTGCGGAACATCTAGTCCACGGGTGAACCATCGTCGCTTTCCCATTTCGTAACAAACAAGCATCGCTGGGAACGAGCCGTGCTCGACCAGGCGGATCGCGGTGGCTGTGAGGCTGGTCTGAAATTCTTTTGCAAGATCCCGGACTGTTACAAACGTCATGTCTCTGTTCTTTGCACGGCGAGAGAACATGAAGGGAGGAAGCAGTAGATCTGCAGCGTAACGATTTGCTCGCACTTCTGGATTGTCTTCCCACCATTCGGCAGCGAACACCATTTCTGTACATGCGAACGCGATCTTTCCGCGGTCACGCATCCAATGACCTAATTCATGAGATCCAGAGAAGCGCTGGCGTTCTCGTAAGGAAGTATCGTTCACTGTAATAATCGCACGGTTACCATGACCAAGAATGCGCGCTTCACATCCTTGTAGTGGTTCGTAAACAATCGTGGCGCCGCAGTATTCGGCAATTGCTTCGATTTTGATATCTGCAGGCTCGGTGATGCCAAGTTCTTCTAAAAGCGTGGACGGTGATTTGTAGTAGGAATCAAGCGTCATTTCTTCTCGTCCTCACACTCAGAAAATTCATCGAGTACACCCAACTCCTGGAGCTGCTTCAAGTAGCTTTCGACATCTGCATCGCTAAGGGTTTCAAAATCTCTGAATTGAGCAGTAAGAACAGCAGGTCGTAATGCTGGCTGGCGAGATAAAATAGAATCGAGAAGCTTTCGTTGCTCGACTGCGGTAGCCGGAAGATTGTATGTCTTCTGTTTCATCGTAGAGATATGAGTTTCATACTGGCGCTGTGCCTCCCAGAGACGTCTTTGGCGATATGTTCTGGTAGCATTCAGAAGAACATTTCTAACATGTTCGGCAGCTTCTGTCGGATTTTCTCCTTCTTCTTGTATTTCAGACAGGATATCTTCGTCGGAAGCCTCAGCAACAGTCTCGGCAAGAGTGTTCATGATCGCCGCTAGCTCCTCCTCGTAGCTTTGTGGCTTCTGGGGCACAATTCCTCCTTCGGGCACCTGGGATGGTGCCTATTTCATCTTTGTCTATCTGTAGTAATTAGATACCGCTTCCATTTTTGGATGCAGCGGCTTGAATTGTTCGGCGCATCCGTCGCAGGGCTGTCTCATAGTCCGTCTGCGTAATCCCGAGCGCCTCTTGAATCTCTGGTCCGGTCATCTCTGAGCGCAATCCTCCGATTATTTCCAGCACAAGAGGGTCTTTGTTGAAAAGCTGCTCGATACTTTCCAATTCTTGCTTAGATATAGAAACGCGCTCTACCCCTGGAACAGTTGAAGGGATAGACAGAAGGATACTCTGCTCTTCTCCTCCTGCAGTCTGCCGCATCTCTGGCACGAAGGAAACCTCGTCTCGTTCAAACTTCTTCCTCCAGGCATACGAGATGCTTCGCATAGCATCAATGAGATACCGTTCAAAACTCACCGATTTATTCCAACGTCGATCACCACTAAGAGTAGCAGTGCAAGCCTCTTGGAGCAGGTCCTCCCAGTCCCGTCCTTGGCTTGCTTGCCTGAGACCTCGAATCTTAAAGTGCGCGAACCCTTTTAGCCGAAGAAGCTCCGCTGAGGTGAGCGAGTTAATGGCCGCTTGAATCTCGTCTTGACTGGCGGCCTTTTCATCAGGAACCCTGCGCGACAACTTCTTCTCCATTCATACCTCCTCCTGACCCCAGGGATAGAAAGAGCGAACTCCTATAATTCCTATGCTCGAAAATCGACCGTTTCGGACATTTTCCTGACGATGTCGGAAAGAAAGCGAAATTGAGCACTAAGAGAATAGGAGCAAATCAAATGCATTGCTCCAAATATTAAAACACCATTGGAGGTAAAAATGGACCAGTCACTCTCCCATTCTGAGGCTGTAGAGAAAGGTCAACCTGAATCTCATCCTCATCCTATGCTTATTCACATCATCGTTGAAGTGAATGGCCATAATAAGCAGTTGCAATTCAAATCGTCCCCTGTAAGTGGGAGACAGATCCGAGAGGCCGCAAACGCGCCATTTACCGATGATCTTACTCGACTCATACATGGGAAGCCTTCCGGCGGTAACATTGGGCTTGATGATCTCGTCGATATCCACAACGGAGACCATTTCATTGCCCTTCCAACGGGCACGGTGAGTTAAGGCTATGCGACAGGAAGCAATTGAGCAGGCGATACAAGACCTCGGTGCGATCTATGGCGACGAAGTGCAAAGTGCTCGGGAAGGTTCACAAACCTTTGTCCGACTCAAGGCTATAGAACTCTACTCAACCTGTCGCCCACCAGTGACTCCAATGCTGCTAGTCTTTGACCACTCCCAACCTAAACCGTTCGTTTATGTGCGGCCCGGCCAGCTTTTAGCGAATGGCCGAGTTCCTAAAACCAGCTCGACTGTGCTTATTGGGGGTGAATCCTGGATGCAATTTTCCTTTAACATCCCGTGGACCGAGGAGGACAACATCATGCGTTTTGTCGCTGCTGCACGTCAAAGGTTTGCCCAAGATGAGTGAAATTGAATTCCGCGTTCCTCTCGGACTAGGCGAGATCCTACAGGACGCTGTGTATCGAGAGGGATCACATGAATACGTTGCATTTGGTCTTGTCAGCCATGCTTCTCTTGGCGGGCGCGACACCCTTCTGCTGTGTCAGGTCTTATCGCTCCCTGAATCAGCATACCGCAATGACCTAAAGCATGGCGCGACCTGGGGTGGAATGGCGATGGTGCCAGTAATTGAGCAAGCTATGAGTGAAAAGCTTGGCATAGTTCTCTTTCACGCGCATCCATGCCATGGGTTGCCTAGCTTTTCTGATGATGATCGCATGAGCGCTGACCGCTTACTCCCTATGTTTCAGCAACGCGTGCCAACGCGTCCCCACGGATCAGTTGTGTTGTCGAAAACGCATGCCAGTGGCGTCATCTTGATGCCTGGAGAGACACGACCAAAGACAGCGATCGCCGTCCGCTGGTATGGCGCGGCCATTTCCAAATGGCCTGCTTCAGACGAGGCGATAAACACATCTGACGAGCCGATATTCAATCGGCAAGCACTTCTCGTGAGTAGACCAGGACAAGTAATCCTCCGTCAGGCCCGAGTTGCGGTTGTCGGGCTTGGAGGGGGCGGAAGCCATATTGTTCAACAACTTGCGCATATAGGAGTCGGGGAAATCATCGTCATTGATCCAGATCGGGTGGAGAACACAAATCGCCATCGACTCGTGGGCCTAACAAGTATTGATATCTGGCTCAAACGTAGAAAGGCCGATGTAATGCATCGTCTCGTCAGGCGTATCGGAACAGGGAGTAAATGCCGTCGCATTCCAGTCCGAGTTCCGGAACCTTTAGCCGTCGAGGCCCTTAAGGAGGCCGATGTTATCGTTGGCTGTCTCGATCACTTACATGCCCGCCTTGATCTTCAAGACGTGGCGTGGCGTTTTCTTATCCCCTATGTAGATATTGGAGTCAGCATCCGTCCAATAACAAATGCAAGCGAAGGTGATCCTCGCGTGGCCATCGGGGGGAACGTCATAACGCTTATCCCTGGCGGATTCTGCCTCTGGTGTTGTGGTTTTCTCTCACAAGAGAAGCTCAGCTTAGAATTAAATGGTCCTAACCGGGGGTATTTCCAAGGTCGCGCCGGTGAGGCGCAGGTTGTCAGCCTTAACGGCATTGTTGCAAGCCAGGCGGTGAATGAAGTACTCCAGCTCTTAACAGGGTTTGGTGGAACTGGAATCCGGCGCAGAGATGTTGCGGCAGATTCTAATGGGAGTAACCAACGCGGCTTCAAAAAGCTAAACGGAATAACTGGCACTCTCCAAGAGTGGGGAGCAAGCCGGCGCTCTGGGTGTGCGTCCTGTACGACGGCACTTGGACGAGGAATGCTTACCTGGGCTGCAGCTATCTAGAAGTGATCTTGGTGAGAGGAGTACATCATATGAGGAATCCTTTCCACCTTCGGTTGTCGCCCACGTGGAACTCTAGGCCGTGTTTCGATGGCGGCGATCTTTATTCGCATCAAGTCTACAATTCCGTCTCCGGGTCCTTGGGACTAGGTCGGCCGTGAACGGACCAATGCCTTAGATAGTGAGGGTGGATATCCCGAGACAGAGAGGATAAATCACCGACCAACGTGATTTTCATTAATCGGTCATCGAATGTGACCTCTCAGCCCGAGTGAAAATTGTAAGGAACTCTCTCATGCCTAGAGTGTTGTTGAACCTCAATCCATCCGACTAAACGTGTCGAGAATCCTTCTCCGTCTTTGACGACTCCAGCATGCTGAAGTTCTCGGTACAGCATAGGTTCGCAATACTCTCTCAGAATTCGCATTCGTTCTGTTATGTTTAGCACTGGAGAGGCTGGCGGATATCTCAGTACGGCTTCTCCGAGCCGTTCCAATCTCGGAATGCGTGCACCATCGCAGCGGACGGCGAGGGGTTGGAGCTGTATCCGTTGTTCCCCATTCTTTCCCTGGCTTTCAACGAGCCACCAAGAAAGCACCCCGCCCTCTTCTCCATCTCCCTCGACAGCGACGCCAATATCTTGTGGCGGGAGGCTGCGCCACAAGCGTAGCTCTTCATCAACCAGCGGATGATCAAGCCCCACGAGATCCAAATCTGTCCGCTCGCGCGCTATCTCTCGCTTGGTTGTGAAGCGGTTGATGACCTCTCCATTAATTCCTTGAAGCTCGAAGATGTCCTCGGCCACGCGTACAACACGTCGCCCTCGGTGTCCAACTGCGACGCTAAGAAACTGCACTAAACGGTCTATATCTGCGGTGACGTCGGCGAACGGCTGGTAGTCTTCGAGGCGAAAACCTTCCAGATCCTGAAATAACTCAAAGACGACCTTTCGTGCTTCAGTCGCGTTGCCGAGCGCTGCTTCTAACTCTAACTGCGTGCGACGTAGTTCGGGATCAGAGAGGGCATCTCGGTACAGTTGGTCGTAGCTCAGCCGCTCCGAGAGCTGTCCAAGAATCTGAGCGCGAAAATCTTCGGCGATGTCTCCCTTCTCGTCGGCTTTGCCCAGCGTTTTGGCGATCTCAAGCAACTTATCGTTCAGCAAAAGAAAAATTCGCCCTTCGATCGTGTCGGAAAGCACGAGATTATAAACTTGCGCTGTATATATTTGGCCGTAGCGGTGAATGCGCCCAATGCGCTGCTCCACGTCCATGGGATTCCACGGCAGATCAAAGTTAAACAGAATCCTTGCAAATTGAAGGTTAATTCCCTCTCGTCCAGCCGCAGTACAGACAAGAACTTTTGGTCCATCTTTCTGCCGGAACCGACGTTCAGCCGCCAGCTTTGCCCCGTGGTCTCCTCCGCGCAGCACGACCACGCCTTGTCCCGGATAAGCTGCTTCTATCTCTCTGCCCAGGAGTTCCACCGTGCCAAGGTAAGTGGCAAAAATCACCACTTTCTCCTGTGGATTCTCTCGCCATAACGTTCCCAACGCGAGCAGAAGTTTTTCCACTTTCGTTTCTCTGCTCTCTGGCGCTGTAGTCAGTAGGTCACGAATGCGGAAACGTTCCTCAGGCAGCGCCAAGCTCACTGTGGAAGCGGCAACTTCCTCGGCATGGGCTGCGGCAAATTCGGTTGCATACGGATCGGAAGCGCGTTCCAGTTCGTCCTCATCAAGACGCTTCACGATACGCAGCTTTAAGTCGGCCAGTACTCGATCCACCTGGCTGCGGCCTATTGCCGTGTCATCAAAGTCCCATTCTTCGCGAATGAGTTGCTTCGCCTCTTTGTACAGCGCTTCGCGCCCTTCAATATCTAAATCACGGTCACGAAGAATCGCTTCAAAGAGCGTCAGCATTAACAGCCGTCGTCGTAGGGTGCGGCGCACGGCGGCAAAGCTGGATGCAGCAATTTTCTGAAAAATCGTCATGACAAAGCCAAGCGCGCGGCCCTGATTGCCTTGGTTTTTCGCTAGGGCAAAACCGTCTTCCAGGTATGCTCGCAGCTCTTCGTAGAATCGACGCTCCTCGTCCGACATGACAAACGATTCCGTATGCACCCAGCGACGCGCAAATAGTGATGATCCATCGGGACGACAGGCATCCGCCTTCGTGCGGCGGAAGACCACAACGTTGAGTCGATGGCGGTTTTCGACCATGTCTGCTGGATCTCTGAAGAGCGTCGGATTTAAGAGCTGAATCAGCATCCAGAAGCGAAAATGCTCGCCCTGATGCGGAGTCGCCGAGAGTAAAAGGAGGTCTCTGGAGTGGCCTTTGAGCGCTTCCGCAAGCTTATAGTTCTCCGTTTTGTGGATCTTGTTCCCGCTGCGATAGGCCGTCAGATGATGCGCCTCGTCAAACACCACCAGATCCCACATGGGGGCATCGAGCAGCTTACGAACGCGGGTACGACGCTTCAAGGTATCGATACTGGCAATAAGCCGGTCATGTTTGGCAAAGGCGTTTGACTTGCGATCCGTGACATCTCCCTCGCTGCCAAAGACTTCAAAGTCGAGGTGAAAGACCTCGTTCAGTTCGCGATGCCAGTTATTGACCAAACCAGCCGGAACAACCATGAGCGCGCGACGCAGCTCGCCACGGCTGGCGAGTTCTCGTAGGAGGAGCGCGGTCTCAATGGTTTTCCCGAGTCCTACCTCATCCGCAATGAGAAAGCGGCGCGGCGAAGCGGTCGCGATCCTGTGAGTGAGGACCACTTGATGTGGTAAAAGGTCAACCTTCGCAGCCGTCAATGCAGCCCCACTCTCCATGAGTGGGAGTGCGTATGCTTCATACGTCAACCAAGCTTTCTGCAGCCGTTCTGCCGTCCCAGCTACGCCGTTGAGAATTTGCTCGGCATGTGACAGCCCTTGCTGAAGAGAGGATTGTGGAACCTGTCGTTCTCCAATGCTGAAGAACACCCGCACGTACCCAGCACGTGGGGAGTCAACGACAATTCCCTCACCAAAATCGGCGTGTGTGACCCGGAGACCAGGTGAGAGACTTGCTGGCTCAGCCATTACGAGATCCTCGGGTGATGCAAGCCGATCCAGGCTGGTCCATCAATGTCTTGGCTTTTCTCTCGTTGATCGATAATACGTCCCACGTCAGCTTCAGCCCCTCCCCAGAGCCGTTGTCCGAGCGCTAACGTTCGTCCAGAAAACGGCGGGCTACAGTGCCAGAGGTAGGTATCGGTAGCGCGCATCATGTGAATTCGCTGTCGTCCCGTGGGTAGCCAGAACACCAGCCCGGCTTGTCCTTGATATTCTTCCTGAAAATTGAGCATGCACGGTTTGAGATCGTGCTCAATCCACGTCTCGGCATCGTCCGGAGTCAGCGCGTCAAGACAGCCTTCCAGACCGGCCACGACAAGCGTGTTCCCCTTCCCGCTAGGCAGGTCTTCCGGCCATCCTCCAGTAAGCGCAAAGAACTGACGCATGGACAGCACTTCGGTTGGATCAGCGATGTCTAACAGTGCGTCTCCACCCCACAATAAGGCGGAACCACGTCGCGTCCAGCTCGTATCATGTAGCAAACGCATGACGCTTTACGCCTCATTAAAGAATGACAGCTGTTGCACCTGTGCTTGATGGGAACTCTCCCACCGTTGCAGAATAGTCAGTGCACGGATCGCGGCGTTTCTCACCTCTGCGGTCGCTGCCCGGCGAGTATGCCATTCCAAGAGCGCGCGGAGTGCTGGATGCGGTCGAAAGTTATCATTATTCAATGTGTCTGACGCATTGATACCGCTTCCGTCAATGCAAGCTCCGATCAGGAACATCGCCTGATCGTAATCACTCACCATATTGCGTCGGTGCCGACCAAGCCAGGAATGGGCAATTTCAAGTGGTGGGACAAGGGAGCAAATCTTTTTTTCATCACGGCACCACCCACGCTCCTCAAACTCTTGAGGGGCAATTCCGGTTCCACGCAGGTATTTCTGTAGCTGATCTCGTGGTTGCTCTGCCCGTCCGTCAAAGATGCGCAGAAACTGCCGTGTGAACGGCTCGGCTGTGATTGGCGGCGGCTCAGCAGATTTCCCCGATTCTTCATCGAGGAGTTGGTTAATTCCCAGGAGAGCATCACGCACGGTGACTTCTCGATCTTCGTCCACATACACTTTGCCATAGTGACGTGAATAGTATTCCAATGCCTTACCACGCCGAATAACCTGTAAGTCAGCTGCTGGAAGTCCGTCCTTTGCGTGATGTTCAAGTAGTGTCTGTAGTTGTCTAACGTCTTGGAGGACCTCGCGCCGCATGCGTCCCCAACTCACCGGCTTCGGTTCTTCCACACGCTTTCTACACACATGGACAATATCGTACTCAATCTTCTGTGATCCAAAGGTTCCGGGTTTCGCTCCTTCTCCTTTGGTTTCGTCGCTACGAATTGGATAGGCCGCTTCCAAGTAGAAGCCTGCTTCAAATAAACTTTCGAGCACCGCAATCCACGGTTCGTCTTCACTGTGATGGAACGTGAATGCGAGAATCCCACCTGGTTTCAAAACCCTGTGTGCTTCACGCCAACACTCTGTGAGCAAGCGCTTGTAAAACCCTTCAGGATCTTCTGGCTGACGAGCACGATTAGAGACTGCCTCAAGAGCTTTGGGGGTATACTCTGCACTGAAATACTCCGGATATCGATCCTTCAGGACCAGTCGCAGCCAGACATAGAAGAAGTCGGAAAGCTCCGAGTAATGTAAGAGACCGCCAAATGGTGGGTCGGTGATGACAAGATCGTAAGATCCAGTTGTGATAGAAGAGAGATCGGTAGCGGAGCTGCATAACAAGGTAGCATCGTTTATAAGTGGGTCTCCACACTGTGCCTTTTCACTTTTACCAGAGAGACTTTCGGCCAGTTTTGTCGAGCTGTGAGCAAGACGCTCATTACTGATCAATTCCCAAGGATCATGCGTCCAAGCGATAGTTTCAGATAGAGATTCACAACATGACTGCCAGTTCCCACGACCCAGGTCGGGGAAAACACAGTTTTCCACCATATTGGACTTTGGGTGGTAGTTATTATTGCTCATGTGGGGGACTAATTTGTCGTAGTTGATATCCCAAATGCAAAATAAGTTCTGGTTTCGGAGATATTGCTGGAAAGCTCCAAGAACATATTCTCGTGCTTCCCATCGATAACGATCCCCGCCAATTGTGGTAACAGCTCGAAGAAGCTGTGTCTGGACAAGAAGTTGCCGGGGATTAAACATCGTCCACCAATGGGTGTACCCATGATTCGGTATCCCTCCGTTATTCATCGATGTCATGAAACCGAAGGGAACCGTACTGCGTGGCCAGTAAGCAGCAAGATCAGCTTCTTTACAAAGAGCCCATTCATGTGCTGCAGCATCGAAGGGAGATGAATCTATCACTGGGGCGAAGAAGCGCCCGCCATAAGGTTTCTTTTCGCGATCACAGGTTGGGCAGTATCCCTGAATGGCGTAAGCAGCGACGGGTCCAGTTTTCTTTGTAGCTCTTACTGTCTCCAGAATATCCTGTACTGTACCGCACGCTCCGCAGGCGTAGTTGGATTTCCGTGGCACTGTCCCCTTCTCGGTCTCGAAGGTTATTCCCGTCTCAGGACAGGTGACTTTCTCAGGAAGAGCGCCACGCACCTCCAGCAGTCTCATCTTACTGGCTCGCTCGCGATTCCATGCCGCCGTAGCTTCGGGAGTGTCCGTCGCGCTGCCGCCGTATTCTTGACCGTCTGGTCCTAATTTTGGCGAACCTGCCAGCCAGTAGGGATGCACAAGCAGTGTCAACTCAATCTTCTTGTTCTTCCCTTTGCCGAGCTTCACATGATCTTGCTGTCCACAATGCGGACACTTCACCAAATAGCCTTTTTCCAGAATCGCGTACGGCTTTTCGCCTTCTGCTACCACTAATGGCGCCCCAGGAGCCATACGTACTTCAGCCTCTTCGATGTCGTAGTAGCCACGACATTCAAGGTTAGGACAACGGTGATTCTCCCAAGCTTTTACCGATAATGTCTTCACCGCCATCACTGGGCTCGACATGATCGGCGTCCTGTGGCCACACCCAGTAACCTGACAAGGGCCGTGTTTCGCCCAGAAGACGTAAATGCTCTCCGGCCCTTCATAGCGATACGCCTTCCGGTCCTCAGGGGTCAGTGAAAGAGGATTGAAGTCTTCAGTCATCACTTTCCCGGTTGACACATGTGTCCAGGTTCCTCTGTGGCCACGAGGGCAGTCACACGCATAGAAAGGCATGATTTGTGGTTTGACCTCGGCTTCGATGTCAGCGAGAAGTGACCGCACTTCCTCAATCTCTACCTTCGCCATTTCATTCTTGACCACAAACCAAGCGACGGGGTTCAAATCTACGCCAAGCATCTGCATACCGAGACGGGAGCCTTCGACTATGGTTGTCCCCCCACCCATAAAGATGTCGGCGACTTTCAGATGGCTCAACGCTCCCTTTTTCTGATGATTGGCGTAGTAGACATCCCACACAGCCTTGTCGGCTAGCGCGACGTCTTCCGGCGCTTTCATACTTGCGGCAAGGAGCAGCGAACGGAACACGCTCGACCGCCGGCGCGCCCACCATTTCGACATTTGGTAGATGGGCTTTCCCGCGTTCCCTTCAATCGTTGCGATCTGGTTGATGGGAAGAATCGGAAAGTCAACTTCCAGACAGGTCTTGGGTCGTTGCGGATCGGCAAAATCAACTGTTTCAACCGCAATCGTTTTGCCGGCGCCAACGGCGTGAGCGATTTGCTCCGCGATATCTTCGGCTTTGGTTCCATTCTTTGTCGCTACTTTCGGCATGCTCCCCCCTACTCCATCCGCGAGAGTTCGATAAACGGCGCCGCTACTTCAAGGACCGAGAGTCCACCATGGGTCAACGTGGGGTAGCCTCCCTGGCTCTTCCACTTGCGCCGCCCCAATGCGTAGCCGTTCCGGCCGTGACGGGAAGCAATGGTCAGATCAACCGGAGGAACCCAGGACGATCCATCGTCAATTGCAGGCGACCATCGTCCGCTCTTAAATCGTTCTCTCAGATACTTGGCTTGATCGTCTACCGTGTCTGGGAACAGACCACTGGCTGCATAGCCATGGTCAGACGTGATGACGAGACGGCGGCCCGTCGTCAGTCGCTCTATGAGAAGCCAAAATGCCTCATCCGTCAGTTGTGCCGCCACTTCCTGTGTCAATAATTCGAGGCCCTTCCCAGCGGCAGACAAATCGTGAATTCTATTGTCTGGCCAATGATGCCACAGGACCCAGTGTGGCTCAGCGCCAATCAGCTTCGCGCAGTCTGCCCACGGCATCCCAACACATTCCGTTTTTGTTCCGGGTAGCCGATGGGCGGCCCCTGCGCCATTGTTCTCCAGCGATGATCGTTGGCTGAACCCGAGGGCTTTCGCGAATGGTGTGGTGTCAGCAGGTAACTCTGCTGCTGTCGCCTTAGCCGTGTGAACGGTGTACCCACGCGCTTGCGCACTGTGCAACAGCCACGGCACTTCTCGAAGTGACAGCGCATCGAGAATAAGGACTGCTCGTCCGCTCGTTTGAGTATTCCACCAATTGACGAGTGCGTGGGCGGTGTGCTCAATACTCTCTTCAAATAAAGACCAGAGATCCCACCCGGTTGTGGCTAGAAACAGATCAATTGCAGCAATGTGACGATCACGACGCGTCACCTCGCTGGCTGCCGTCGCTGGAGAGAGCGTCGGTGAACACATCTGCCACACATACTCAAAAATCGCCGTCCACGCTTCGGTGGGCGCACTCTGTGCAAGCTTCCGGAAGAGAGAAAGCGGCAACGCCATTAGTCTTCCTCCTTTTGCAGGCTCAACTCATACGTCATGCCGTCAGGGAGGCTGCGTATTAGCTTCTGTAGCTGAGCGCCGCTCGCCGCACTCACTTTGAGCGTCACCTCCTTTAATGAGGTAGCAGGACCAATCCCCCACCCTTCCAGTTTGCCAATCAAATTGAGTCCAGAGGTGGCAGGAGTGGAAAGAGCCGAGGATTTCGCAGCGGACGGACTACTGAAAAGCGCAATTCCTGAAGGAGTACCGCCTGCGAGGGGCGACGAGTCTCCGCCTGCTGGCTGAGTTCCGCCATTGGTTCCTAGAGGAAGAACAGGCTCGCTAGATGGCGCTTGTACAGGAGGGCCTTCCGCTACAACAGGTTCTTTATTGACACCGAGGGTTTGCGGAACCGCTTGAGGCAGGAGGACATAGGTTTCATCAAGGTGTTTGCCAGTACCAAGGCGTCCGCGCATCCGTCGCCAGGCGCTTTCCTGATCTTCCCCTGGCGCAAGTTGTAGGTACTCCATGCCGCGAAGATTGATCGCTATTTTCCCGCGTGCACAGAGACGAATGATTTTCTCCTTCATGATCGTCTCGCCCAGCCACGGAATGCAGTCGTCTTCATTCGGACGTGGTTCTTGTAACTCGCGCAGCAGTTTCCCCACCGAGTCATTATTTTGCGCCGCCGCCAATACGAGCGCTTCAAAATCTTCGGGAACGAAAACATCGTCCAGCAAGCATTCTTCAATGGCTGCCGGGATCTTGTTGCCATGCTCCTTGAGGTTCTCGTCCTGAAATTGACAACGACTGGGATCGGCAAAATTCCAGGTTTTCAGTACGGCAAACCGATCGAAGCGTAGCTTGATGATGCCGCGAAGTTCCGACTCATACTTCTTTTTCAGACTCGTATACTCGCGACTTTGCCCGCTCCACTCTTCTGCCTTGAGCACTGCACGGGCAAGGATAAGGAGGTTACGATCGAAATAGGCATTTTCACTGCCCTGGCGTGGGAGCAGAAAACGGATGGTATTGCGACGTCGTTGTACATGATCCTTGAGCCAGCGACCCAGACGCCCGTGCAATTTGTCCGGCTCTTCAGGAAGCACGACAATGGGAAGCCGATCATCCCAACGGTCTGGATGGTCTGATTCTTCTAGCCCAGCCCACGGCTCCGTCAGCCAAGACCGAGGAAGCACGATCACACGAAAAGCCTGCGCAACGTCGTCATCTCCTCCCAGGACGTAGCGAATTTCACGGGCGAGCCGAACGGCGTCAGAGCCGTCAGTGAACAGGCGATCATTGCGCGCGTAAGCCATGAGCTTCGCCTGTGGGTTTTCTTCCTCCAGGAAAACCAGCCGTGAGCCTTTAGGATGAATATTGAAGCTATTGTCTACGATCGTCGCCAGTTCGACTTCGAACGCATTGTCATCGATCGGCTTATTGCGCGTAACGTCGATTTGTAGCGTCTGTGGCTCGGCTCCCGCTAAATTCTCCACCGCAAGCGATCGAAGCCACAAGGCTCCAATGATCTCTTCTAGATGTGGCACGATAGTCTTTGGTGACGCGACTGCTTCAAGCACCGCAGTCAGGTTACGTTGAGCTTTCTCACGGAGCGCCGCGTGATGTTGGTTCGCCACTGAATCGAGCAACGCCGCGATCCCACTGGTCTCATCGTCAAGACGGAAATCCGCCGCGGTCAAAATCGACGATGCTTCCCCACGGCTCTTAAACAGATCGGCTAAGATCCGAATGAGATCGCGCGTTTCTTGGGCATCGGTTGCCACCAAGACTTGGTCTTCGAGCAATTGCAGCAAATGCGGCGCAAAGGGCCACATCTCGAGAAAGTCACGCTTTCTCCGCTCATATTCTGCCGGAGGCACTTCGGCGAGGCGGAAATATTCAGAGAGATGCGCGGCAATAAGCTGCTCAATGTCGCCAGGCGCAACATTCAGTCGGTTCTCGAAGAGCCGGTGCAGCAAGAGGCGTCGCCGGTCGCGTTCCGCGTTCGGTCCCTTAAAATCGACGCGTACAGGATTCACCCGGTGAATTTGTTGATAGGCGTCCGTCGTGCCATTGCGGACGGACACCACCAGCACCAGCAGCTCAGGATGATCTTTGGCGATCTCCGACAACACTTGAATGAAATTGAACGCCCAATTTCGCCAGGGATATTGCTTCGTGTTGGTTAAGCCATCAAACCAAGTCTGAAACTCGTCGAGCAGGAGCGCTACAGGCTGTTTTTGTAGTAATTCGATAATCAGGGTGTCTGGTGGAACCTCTGTTTTTTTCTCCTCCAGTCCTTCCCATTTGCCACGAATGAATTGCCCGTAGGGGTGATTGTCAAAAAGGATATCCCACAAAAACTTGTAACGTTGTCGATGAAGACTCTCACTGATCACCTTCAGCCCACTGCGCAACGGGAGGGTGGCGATTTTAGGATCGCCAAGCCGAGCGCCCCAGGTTTGCAGCCATACTTGTGTCGCCTGCGCATCCGTTAAGGCGTGGAACAACGCTGCCAGCAAGTGTGATTTTCCTTGACCTCGTTCGCCAATGAGTACCAATGGGCGTCCCTGCTCTGGCCCTACCGCCTCAAGCGCCTTCAGTAGATCGCCGCTCGGATAGGTAATCTCAAGAAATTCTGCTGCTGGAACCTGCGTTGCGCCCGTATTCTTCTCGTTGGCAAGTTCGATCGCCGTTCCTTTCAGACGTTTCCCCTGGAATTCCTTGCGCAGCGTAAGTCCTAGCATCGGAGTATCTCCTTACCTTGGCGGGAACGAACTCTGACTGTGATCAGATCTGACTGGCATCCTTCGGACATGGTCTCTCTCCGATCGAAATACTGCTGTTTACCCCTTTACCCTCAAATAGTCCGAGGAGGTCCATTATGGTGTATTCTGACCAATGAGACCAAAGCGCTCAAAAGTGGCTGTGTTACAAAATCACAAACTGCTCTCTATTTCTACGTCAGGTTGTATCGGGCGAAGTTCGTGGTCTATACGATTGGAGCGAAGTAAATCCTGAATTCCATCTGATTACGATGCCTTGTGCTCTCAGCGCGGTACTTCTCCTCTTGCTCTGATGACCAATGGAGAGTGCTAACATCCATCAACATTGCCGAATGTTAGCACTGAACTTTGGGTTCGTCTGCAATTAAGGCGGCTTAGTTAAGCTGCGCTATACTTACCCCAGCATCTTAAGGTTCGAGTAATAAAGAAGATGAGGAGACTACGATAGCCTAGGCTCGATGGGAACAACCTAGAGTGGCCACTAGATCCGTGAAGGAGGTGGATAACCAAACGGGTGGGACTACAATAGAAGCTGATGAGGATAACGCTAGTTCTGCTACCATTTCTTGCTACAACTCATGTACTGCTGCTACAGATTTTGCTACAAGTTGACGACGTAACAATTCTTCTTATTCTGTATCACTAGATGAGAGTAAAATGAACAGAAATTCGCATGGAATAAGGAATTTTGAGTGTCCTCTGTATTATTATTTCACAACCTGTCACAATTCATCCAACTTGTCATACGAGAATAGCATTTTAGCGCTCTTCTAACTGAGCCACTGCCCCACTGGGAAGATACGTGAGGAAGTATCGCGTCTCCCCTCTTTTACTGAAGTCAAGGGAGAATATACAATGACAACTCTAGCGATCGGTTGCTGAGGAGAAAAACATGGAGAAAATCGAGATTGCTACTCCCGAGCCGGAAAAAGCACGGCTTGTCATTCAAGAGGCGATTGCTCGGCACCGAAAACTGCTGAAACAAAGCGTTATATTCACCCAGGAGCGAGTACAGCAACTTGTTGCTCAACTGCATGTCGATCCAGAGGCTCTGTTGGCAGGGAAAGTGGTGCATGCGGAAGAACAAGACATGGACCTCTTGGAACTCGAAGGCGAGTTGGAATTGCTACGGCACTTACGAGAGCAAGTGGAAACCCTCGATCACCTGGCCCTATGATGCTGAAGGAATATGTTGCTGCTCTCCAAACCTTGGGAGACGCCACACCTTTCGTAACGGCGACTGCTTGGGCCTATGAAGAACGCCCGCCCTCTGCTGGACTCGTCAGAGGAAGTATCCGCTTTGCTGACGGGTCGCGACTAGATGTCAAAGAGTTTCTCATTGTCCAGCCAACCTTGCGCGTGTTGAAGTACGGCTATCACTATCGTAGCGGCAATCAACTCATCTTCCGCTATGACAATGCCAACGATCCAGCTGCGAAGCCATTGCCTACATTTCCCTGCCACAAGCATCTTCCGTCAGGACTGGTAGCTGCCGAGAAGCCTTCTTTTGAAAAAGTGCTGCAAGAAATTGGGTCTCATCTGAGAAACGTATGGAAAGAGGGAGGTGCATAAGAAGGAAAAATGGAGCCGAAGGGAATTGAACCATCGACCTCTTTTGTTCCACTTCTTACCTCAGTTCCCTAAGGAGGGTTGCGGCCTCCCGCAAGTCCTTTGTCTCAAACCCTTCAGTAAACCAGTTGTAAACCTCGGTTAGCAGTTCATAGGCTTCTTCTTTTTTGCCTTGTCGTTGCCACAATCGGCTTAGGCTCATTACTGCCCGTAGCTCCAGTGACTTGGCCTGCTGCTCTCTGGCAATCTCAAGAGCCTTCAGAAAACACGCTTCGGCTTCCGCCTGCGCGTGGGGGTTGGGGGTTAGGGATTGGGGATTGGTAACTTCGGACCTCGGACTCCGGACTTGTCTAGACCTGTTTTGGCTCCGGACTCCGGACTGTAAGACTAATTGACCTTTGATCCGATACAACTCCGCGTCGTAAAAATGTTGTCTGGTTTCCTCCCCCTCAGCCAGTGCTCCTGTCAGTATCCTCAAGCCTTCTTCCGTCTGGCCCGCTTTCCCATAGGCTTTCGCCAGCAACGCAAGATGATAGGACTGGAGCCAGCTTGCCTGCATAGCTTGCAGGGCAGATCTGCCCTGATGCATTTTTGCGATCCCCTCTTTTTCTTGCCCCTGAACTGTGAGCGCCCACCCTTGCAAAATAGCGCCCCAAGCCGGCCAGAATGCAAACCCCTGCTCGTTCGTGAGTGCGATGGCTGCGACGGTTCGCTCTTGAGTCGCTTGGCTCTCCCGACGTAACTGATGAAGGATCGCAGCCGTGAATAAGGCTGTGGTCAGGCTAAAGGGATGAGCAGCATCGTGGGCCAAGGCCAACATCGCTTGGCTTCGCTGCAATGACTGGTCAGGATAGCCAAGAAACCACAAATCTACTGCCGCCCACAATTGACAGTACACGCCGGGATCTTGTCCGTACAGAAAGACATGTGAGCGGTGCTGTTGGGGATCGTAGAGTGCGATTCCCTGTTTCGCATGCTTGTAAGCCGTAGAAATATCTCCCACACAGGTCAAGGTTGCCGCCAGCGCATAGTGAGCCTCGAGAGAAAGTGCGGGATTCTGCTCCACTTGGGCGAGAGTGAGGAGCTGTTCCCCGAGTCTCTTCGCCGTTAGCAACTCCGCTCGCATATAGTGGAATACCCACAGCCCGCGCAGAACACGGAGGAGTTCGGGCGGTTCCGCAATGCGCTGACAGAGGTCATGCGCGCGAGTGTAGGCCGCGCCGACCTCTGTGGCGGCATAGCCTTTGACAGCGATCAGTGCCGGGCCGAGGAGAGTCTGCAGGGTGAGTTCTTGCTGAACATACTCGGGGGTATCCGGCCGGAGCTTCAATAACTCCAGCCCTTTGTCGAGATAGCCAATCGCTTCCCGATTGGCGTGGCGCCCAAGAACAATTTCCGCCGCTTGCCCAAGGTACCGGACTGCCCGCCGGTAATCCCGCCCGGCCTCGAAGTGTATTGCCAATTCCCCTGCTATTTCTCCGGCTCGATCTCCGTAAGCAGTCTCCTCGCGCTCTCCGATCAGTCGATGCAGCCGTGCTCGTCGTCCGACCGTCACTCTCTCCTGCAACACTTCCTGATAGAGCTGATGAATGAAACTGTAACGCGCCGCTACTGTTCCATCCGGCCACTCCCCGCCCGCTTCCGGCCTCAAGAAATGACCGCGCCGAGCTAACCCACTACACGCCTCTTCTATCTCTTCTACTTCTTTTCCTAAGCCCGCAGCTACCGCCGCAGCGGAAAACTCCACCCCTGCAACACTCGCTGTTTCCAGCACTCGCTGTTCCTCCACCGTCAACCCATCGATCTGCTTCTCGATCATTTGCCTCAGGCTCTCCGGTACTCTCATCCCGAGTTGGGCGATCTCCACTCGGAGCTTCCAGTGCCCGTCAGCTTGTATGATCAGTCCCTGAGCCACCAGATAATCCACCACGTTGACCATGAAGAGCGAATTGCCGTCTGTGCGCTGGTGAATTAACCGTGCCAGACCGTCTGGCAGCGAACTTCCCCTAAACCTCATCAATAGATACTCCGCTACCGCGGCTTCGGTTAAAAACTCTAGCGGCATCTCCTCGCAGCACTCGTGGAGCTGCAATTCCTGTTTGATCGCTTTCAGCGGGTATCCACTCGCCGATATGTCCATCGGCCGATACGTGCCAATCACCAGCAATCGCACCGGTTCTCGTCGCCGTGCCAGCGCCGAAATCAAATCCAAGGTGGAGTAATCTGCCCAGTGCAGATCTTCGAGTACGAGGACAAGCGGCCGCTCAGCCGTCAGCGCCTCTACTGCCTCGGCCAACTCCCGCAGCATCCGCTCCTGTGAGGTTCCCTGAGTCTTCTGTTGTATGGCGTTTAACTCATCGACGTCGAGGAGCGAAGGCATCTGCAGTAGCCAAGTCGGCGCATAGCGGTCAAGGACCTCGATGATGTGTCCTCCTCCCGGCCCGCGACAGAGCCGCCCTAACGCCTCTAGCACTGGCATATAGGCTTCTCCCGCTCCATAGTGTGCTAAACACTGACCATAGCCGATCCAGAAGCTTTCCTGCGAGGGAACTCCTTTCAGAAATGCTTCCATAACTGTCGTCTTCCCGACTCCCGGCTCGCCGGTAATGAAGATGGTTTGACGCTCGCCGTTCAGCGTCTTATCTAACCAACGGTAAAGCTGTCGTAGCTCTTCTTCCCGGCCTACCAACGTGGGGGCTGGGTGCTGGGGATTAGGGGTTAGCTGGAAATTTTGTTGACTCCGAACTCCGGACTCCGAACTCCGAACTAGTTGGGTGCTGAGCGGGGCAATGAAACGATACCCGCGCCGATGCACCGTCTCAATGAATTTTGGGGCCGCCGGATCATCCCTTAACGCTTCGCGGATCTCTTGAATACAACTCCTTAGCACGACGTCGCTCACATGAGTTCCGTGCCAGACCGAGTCAAGTAGACTTTCTTTGGTGATTAAGCGACCGGGGTGCTCTAACATGCAGCGCAACACCGTAAAGGTCTTCGGTCGTAACGAGATCTCCCGCGAACCTTGCCACAACCGTTCATCAATCGGATCGAGGCGAAAGGGAGGGAAGAAAATGAGTTGTTCTTGCTGCACGGCTTACTCTCGCGCAGGGAAATTTTACGGAAATTGCACAGAAATGCTACAGCATTTTTGTGACTTCCTCTCCGCCTCTTGCTAGCCTCTCATCGCTGGGTCGCGCCTAGGGGTCGGTTCTTAGATCCTGCCTAGACACGGGAACGCCGCGGTTCGCCGGATATGCAAGGGAGGGCTCCGGGCGCCTCATCATTTTCGCCATGGTAGCGGAGTATAGATCAACAGTCCGCAGGACTGACGTGTTAATCACAAACGGCCAGGAGGAAAATATGGCATTACAAACAAAGGCGATAAAGGCGGCAGCTCGAACAAAAAAACCGCTATCCCAAGCACGGCACCTGCCAGCGTATTTCTATACTTCTCCTGAGATTTATGAGGTGGAAAAAGAGAAAATCTTCCAGAAAGAATGGCTTTGTATGGGAAGGACTGAGGAGCTGGAGCGACCCGGTGATTACTTGAATTTTCAAGTGGCGGGCGAACCCCTCTTTGTCTGCAGGGACGGGAAGGGAGAACTCAGAGCCTTCTCAAACGTGTGCCGGCATCGCGGAACACAAGTCGTCTTTGGTGAACCGGATGGAAACACGCCTTTTGGGAAAGGCTGCGCGCGCGCGTTTTCGTGCCCGTATCATGGTTGGAGCTATGACCTGAACGGAAGACTCCTCAACGCCCCGTACTCAGATGAGATGGCAGGGTTTGATCCTGCTGACTATGGTTTAGTCCCGCTGAGGGTCGAGACGTGGAATGGATTCCTCTTTGTGAATTTTGATCCCGAAGCCCCCAGCTTGATGAGCGTCCTTGAGGAGATGGATTTTGTTAAGACCTATCAACCTTATCGCTATGAAGATTTTCGGCTGGCCAGCAAGTTCGCTTTTGAATTAGATTGCAATTGGAAATTCGTGAATGAAAATTTGACAGACATCTATCATATCGCGGTACTGCACTCGAATACCTTTGGGCCTTGGCAGCCTCTAGATTCTTACGAGTTTAAACCAGTGCGAGGAGGCTACCATGGGTATTTTAAAGGGAAAACTCTAGCACCGAAAGGCGAGTCGTTGTTCGGTACCATACCCTGGATCTCGGGGAAGTTGGCGGAGGGCGGCTATTCAAGTCACCTTCGTCCCAATGTGCCGTGGTTTCCTCGCCATGACTTCTTGTGCTTCATGACTGTCTGGCCTGGGGCTTCCGTGGACAAAACTGTCGGAATCTCATACCAACTTTTTCCCAAACAGCACTTTGACCTGCCAGACTTTAAGGAGCGAGTGCAAGTGTATGACGAGTTCCTGAAAGAATTTTTGGCCGAGGATATTGTGATGATTAAATCCCTCCAGCAAGGGATGGATTCAAAGTATTTCCAGCCAGGCCCAATGTCTCGATTCGAGGTTGCTATTCATAGCATCGCCAACTATTACCTCGATCGCCTGAATGGTCATCAATAGTAAAGAAGAGGTGATGTATGTTGATCGCGAATCTTGGTCCTGAATTGGCTCGTGCTGCAGAGGCGATGACCAGGGATGTGTTACTCGTAAAGTCAGGAGAGACCGTTCTCATAACCGCGGATACAGCATCTGATATGAGGACCGTTGAGGCAATTCAGAATGCCGCTCGTAACTTGGACACAAAGGTCGCTCTGCTGATCATCCCGCAACTGCCTTTTCAAGGCGCTCTGGGTGATCCGTACATTTCTGATCCAGTGCGGGCAGCGGTGAAGAATTGTGATGTGTGGATTGATCTCAACTTCCCGTATATGGCGGGCTCTGGCGCGTTTGATGCCGCGATGGAGAATGGGCGGACCCGGTACTATCTCGCGGCTGGTCTCAACGCTGAGTCGATGGTCAGACTTTTTGGGAAAGTGGATCTGGCTGCTCTCTTTGTGGTAACAGATGCTTTTGATGCCCTGCTGGCCGCGAAGAAGGGCAAACCCTGTCGCATCACCAATCAAGTCGGCACTGATGTGACTTTTGTCATAGCGGACCCCATTGCCATGGGCACGGGTAAAGCCAAGGGACCGGGACCGCTCTTTGTGCCAGGCACGGTGATGATCATGCCTAAGGAAGATTCCGTCCGGGGTGTAATAAAGTTTGATGCAGTCTTTCACGAGTACTATACCCCGTTAGCGGAGCCCATTACGCTCGAAGTCGACAAAACGGTGAAGAGAGTGGCCGGGGGTGTTTCCGAAGGTGCAGTGCTGGAGAGGTCTCTAAAGCGGGCGAGCCGGGGAGAGTACGGCTATATCATTCACTTCACCTGCGGCATCCACCCGGCGGCCCGCTATACAGGTACGTGCTTCCTAGAAGATCAACGGGTGATGGGATATAACGCCGTAGGGTTGGGCTTACCTTTCTGGATGCCGGGGGGAGGGGAGAATCACCCGGACGCAGTTCTTTCGCAGCAGTCGATCTGGCTGGACGGCGAACAGATTGTGAAAGATGGTCTTATCATCGGACCACCTCATCTGGCACACTTGGCGGAAAAACTCCAGCCTCTCTACCGATAGCCGATGGGTGGGGTTGATTTGCCGCTAGTACGAGCGAGAAATTCCGCTGGCGACGTAGGGCAGTGATATGGCCGACTATGAAATCTTTTCGCTAGGAGACTTTTTATTGGAAGGGGGAATGGTCCTCCGTAGCGCGAAGCTTGCCTACAAGACCTACGGCGAGTTAAACGGACAACGGACGAATGCTGTCTTGCTCTGCTCCTACATTGCTGGGACCCACGAAGGTTACGAATTGCTCATCTGCGGGGGTCGGTGCTTCGATCCCGCAAAGTATTTTGTCATTGCGACCAACATGTTCGCCAACGGCCTTTCCTCATCGCCGAGTAATATGCCTCAGCCAATGGCTGGACCTCACTTCCCTGCGGTCACGATCCGAGACAATGTCCGAGCCCAGCACCGATTGGTAACCGAGCGGCTGGGGTTAGAAAGACTGACCATGGTTGCAGGGTACTCCATGGGGGCACAGCAGGCCTTTCAATGGGCGGTGAGCTATCCCGATCTCGTGGAGCGTATCGCGCCATGGTGTGGGCACGCTCGCACAACGCCGCATACCCAGGCATTCCTCGAGGGAATGGCTAGTGTCCTAAAGCTCGACGCTGCCTGGAATGGGGGTCTTTACAAAGACCCACCTGTTCGTGGACTGCGGGCGCAGGCTCGTGTGTATTCAGGCTGGGGATTTTCGCAAGCCTGGTATCGCCAAGAACTGTACAAGGAACTTGGGCATCCCACCCTTGAGGATTTTATTACTGGCTTCTTGGAGAAACGGTTCCTCCAGCGCGATGTGAATAATTACTTATCCCAAGTTAGGACTTGGCAGGCTCATAATGTAGGGACATCGCCAGGATTTAACGGGGATTACGAAAAGGCACTCGCGTCAATTAAAGCGAAGGCCGTCGTCATACCTTGCCAAACGGACCTATATTTCCCGCCTGAGGATAGTGCGGCAGAAGTCAAGTGCATGCCTCACGCAGTATTGAAGCCAATCCCGTCAGTCTGGGGGCACTATGCCGGCATAGGGATCAATGCTGCTGACACGGATTTTATCGATCATGCAGTGAAAGAGTGCCTGGCAGCGTAGTGCTTCGTCTCTGTCATGCCCGCCTACGCGGGAATCCAGGAAAAGATGGAGATTTTGGGTTCCGCGTTGCTCGCACGGAATGGCGTGACCGCTCTCTCTTTATTGACGGCCCCTTCATTATAGATCATAGAGAGAGTGGAGGAGGCAAGAGAAGGACGATACCAGACTTTGCATCCTCTGATATATCATTGCGTCGCTCTTCTGATGAGGAGTGGTGCAACGCAGGAAGATTCCGGCTCAAATTGATTATCCAAGTTGGTCATTTAAGGAGGTCACGATGGGAAGAATACGGATGCCCGAAGGCAAGAAGGTAGCGTGCTGCTTTTGCTTCGATATCGACGCACTCGCATTGTGGCTGGGTTTCTTCCGCTCCCCAACTGCGAACCCGCTCTCGCGCGGCGAGTTCGGCCCCCGCGTCGCGATGCCGCGCATTCTCGATATCCTGGATAAGTACAATATCAAGGCTACTTTCTTCACCCCCGGACACAGTGTGCTCGTATTCAAGGAGGTCGTGCAGGAGGCGCATCGCCGTGGGCATGAGATTGCCGCCCATAGCATGTACCATCAACCTTCTGAGGTTGGCCTCTCGATGAGTGGGGTGCCACCGGCGACCCCTGCACAACAGCGTCGTTACCTCGAACAGCAGATCGAGGTCATCGAAAAGGCCGTGGGGGAGCGACCAATCGGCTTCCGTTCTCCGATCGGAGACTGGTTGGGGGATCAGGTGCCGCAGGACCTCATCGACCTTGGGTTCATCTATGATAGCAGCCTACAAGGGCACGATTTTCTCCCGTACCGCCTGCGCATCGGCGATAAGATCCAGACGACCGAGCCGTACGAAGTCACCTGGGGGACACCCTCTCGCCTCCTGGAAATTCCGCTCCATTGGGACACGAACGACTTTGCCCAGTTCGAGTTCCTCGGATACTATCTCGACCCCAAAAATCCCTGGTTTTCGCCGGCTCCCTTCCATACTCCTTCCCAAGCCAAAGAAATCTTCACTGCTAGTTTTGACTATTGTTACACCTCCGTTCCCGGGGGAGTGTGGAACACGATTCTTCACCCGCAGTGTTGTGGGCGAGATTTTAAGCCGATGTGGTTGGAGACTATTGTTCAACATTGCTACAGTCGGCCGGAGGTGTGGTTCACGACGATGAAGGAGGTCGCACAGGCGTGGGTGGATGACTAAAGGGTGAATCCTGAACCATCGAAAGGAAATGGAGAGGATATGCGAATCTTCATCTCAGTGGACATGGAAGGGATCTCGGGTGTGGAAAAGGTCGAGGAGATTTTTCGCGGCATGCCCGCCTATCACACCTTTCGTCAAATCATGGCGGGCGATGTCAACGCCGCTGTCCAAGGAGCTTTTGAAGGAGGTGCCACTGATGTCGTGGTGTCGGATTCCCATGGCTACATGTGCAACCTCCGTCACAAAGATATTCACCGCCGAGCCACGTTGAAATCGGGAATGAAGCGCGGCCTATGCCAATTCAAGGGATTCAGCGTCCGCTTCGATGCCGCTTTCTTCATCGGCTATCACTCCAAAGCCGGAACGCCGGATGGCATTCTCAGCCACACCTGGATTCCCGCCTTTCAGGATGTGCGTGTGAACGGACTCTCTGTCGGTGAGTACGGATTGAACGGGCTTCTCGTCAGCAGTTTTGGCGTTCCTATCATTCTGCTTTCTGGCGATGACAAAACCGTCGAACAAGCCCGGCCACTGCTGGGTGACATTGAGTACGTTACGGTGAAGAAGTCTCTCGGGTACTTCGAGGGAGAACATCTGCCGCTGGCTGAGAGTCACGCCCGTATTCGCGAAGGGGCGAGACGCGCCGTGCAGAAGGCGGCACGACAAAAATCGCCGATCCTGAAAGTCACTTTGCCTGTAACTTTCGAACTGGATCTCTGCGGCGAGAGCAATGAGTTAGTGACGGAGATGAAGCAAGAAAATCTCCGCTTCGTGGATGATGACACCTCGCACCCCCTCAGTGATATAGACTTGGTCGCTCAGTACGAGAAGGTAGGCTACTGCGGACCGGAGACCGTGACGTTTGCCTGTAATCGCTACATGGATGCTTACAACACGCTCTTTACCATCATGAGTCATTTTTATGAACGCGACATTGAATGGCTGATGGAAGAGGTCGCCAAGCCAGAGGAGTATCGTCGCGACCTCCAGCAATTGATCGCCGGGAGTCCGTTAAATTATCTCGCGTGAGGATGGCTGAACCCATAGCGAAGAACACCCTAAGAAGGAAGAGACTATGGAAAACGAATGGATCGAGAAACTGGCTATCCAAGGTTTGTTGGCCCGCTACGCGCACGCAATTGATGATCTCGACCCTGAAGCCTGGGCGCAGTGCTTTACTCCAGACGGGGTCTTTCAAGTGGGCTCTTGGGCGATGCGCGGCCAGGCAGCGTTGTGCGAATACGGCAAAGTCCATGTCCGGGAAATACGCTGTCGACATATGACGGGAAACTTCCTCTATGAGATAAAGGGCAACGAAGCGACCGGGCAGGCCAGTGTCTTGGCCACCCTCGCCACACCGAGTGGGTATAAGATCTTCGGCCAGGGCAGGTACGTGGATCGACTGGTCAAACAGGCCGGACAGTGGCGTATCGCGTACCGGCGCGTAGACCTGGACGGACTCGCCGCAGACCCCGAAAAGAGTGTGAGCTTAGCCGATCCAGACGTCGCTGCGCTCATCCGACCTTTGTTCGAGGCCGCGACTCGGCTGAGCGAGAAGGTGGACGGCTAGAGATATGGGCACCTCCACTCTTTTCACCAATGCCCTGCTCATTGACGGGACAGGTCGAGCTGCGGTGCGAGGAGCGAGTGTGCTGGTTGAGGGGCAAACGATAACACGAGTGAGTACCGGTCCTCTCGAGGTGCCGCCAGGGATCGAGAGCATCGATCTCAAGGGCCGGGCGCTCCTTCCGGGTCTCATGGATGCCCACGTACATGTGGTCATCACCGGAGATATCGCCGCACTTCTTTCAGGTGGCGGATTCCCGCCAGCGGTGACGCACTCCATCCAGATTAAGCAGGCGCTAGAGAAGACGCTGGCGGCAGGATTCACCACAGTACGCGACGCAGGTGGAGCCAATCAGGAAATACGTGACGCGGTGGAGCAGGGCTATATTAACGGCCCCCGGCTGCTGCTCAGCTGTGCCATGCTCTCACAGACTGGAGGGCATGGTGATTTTGTCCCCTCACACGGGGATGGCGAGTATGGTCTCCCCTCCTGGGGTGTGGGCACGCCAGCGGCCATCTGTGATGGGGTGCCTGACGTTATCAAGGCGACCCGCCAGCAACTGAAGAATGGAGCAGATTGGATTAAGGTGATGGCTGGCGGAGGAGTGATGTCTCCGCGTGGCTCCCTGGAAGCCGTGCAGTTTACCCCGGATGAGCTACGAGCCATAGTAGATGTCGCCAAGTCGGCGGGAAAGGAAGTGATGGCCCACTGTCACTCGGCGGCCGCGATTCGCCACGCCGCCCTGGCCGGAGTGCGCACTATCGAACACGGCACCTTTATCACGCAGGAGCTGATCGAGCTGATGGCGGAGAAGAAGTGCGCACTGATGCCCACGCTGACATTGATGAACGCGTTTGATCCAGCTGAAGGAGGAGCAACCCTGCCGGAGACGCAGAAGAGAAAGATGGTAGAGATAGTGGCGCGGGCGGATAAATGCTTACGCCTGGCGATGGCAAACCGCGACAAGATCCAGATCGGCTCTGCGACTGATGCGTTTGGCGGTGCCATGCAGGGAAAGAATGGCCACGAATTGGTTTGTAAAACGAAGATGGGACTAAGCCCGATGGAGGCGATCGTCAGTGCTACCAAAGTTAATGCCGAGATCTTCGGCCTGGCCGACAAGCTCGGTACTATCGCAGAAGGCAAGTGGGCCGACATGATCGTGGTCGATGGAAACCCGCTTGAAGACGTTCAGCTCTTTGCTCAACCAGACAAGGTCGTACTCATTATGAAAGAAGGCAGAATCGTAAAGGATCTGCTGCGCAGCGCATAAAACTCTATCATCGCCGAGGAATATCTATGTGTGGAATTGTTGGTTTTCTTGACAAGAGCGGTAATCGGCACGCGCCGATAGGTCGAGTGCTGCTCGACATGCTCACCGCCCTGGGACGCCGAGGGCCGGACTCCGCTGGAGTCGCGCTGTATAGTGACCACAGCGACGGTACGTTTGTCTTGCGGATAAAGCTCGGCGGGCATGGCCACCTTGAGACGAAAGGGGCACAGGTAAAAGAGAGCGTGAAAGACATTGCCTCATTAGTAGAGATGTCGCTCCAAGGTGAGTACGCTCGTCTAGTCGTGGGTTACCGGGGTGATCCGACTCGCCTGGAGAGAGCTATCGAAGCGGTAGGGGAGGAGATCGAAGTGGTGAGCATGGGAAGCAGGCTGGAAGTAGTGAAACAGGTGGGCTCTCCGGAGAACCTCGAAGCGACGTACGCTATCTCGTCCTTTGTCGGGACCCATGGCATTGGGCACACTCGGATGTCCACTGAGAGTCGGGTGGACCTCAGCCACTCGCAACCATTCTGGGCCCATGGCCTGCTCGATTTGGCAGTGGTGCATAACGGCCATATCACCAACTATCACAAACTGCGCCGTCGTTACGAACAGGATGGCCATCGTTTCTACACGGAGAACGACTCCGAGGTGATCGGCCTGTATCTGGCCGAGCAAATGCTCCGCGGAGCGAGTTTCCCCGCCGCTCTACAATCATCGCTGCGTGACTTTGACGGTTCTTTCTCCTATCTAGCGGCTACCGCGGAGAGTCTAGGCTTTGTGAAAGACCCTTTTGGTTTTAAGCCGCTGCTGATCGCAGAAACTCCCGCGTATGTGGCGCTGGCCACAGAGGAGATCGCCCTGCAGGCTGCCCTCGGGGGTGATTTTCCGGTCCGAGAGCTGGGGACGAAGCAAATACAGACGTGGCAGGTTGAGACGCGACTCGCTGCCTAAGGTCATTCTGCGCTTCGCTCTGCAACGGGTGACAAATCCATTGGTTTTTACCATATACTCTGGGGGACACGGTGAGACAGGTCGACTGCACGGGAAAGACCACGCGAGAAATCAATCAGGAGATTCGCCGGCTCGTCAGTGACGGCGAGAAGGAGATTAACGTGCTGCGGCCACAGGCACGTCACAATCTGGGGGTAGCGATCTTGCAGCCGGTCAAGTTGATCTTTGAGGGCAGCGTGGGGTACTACTGCGCCGGTCTGGTTGACGGACCCTCTGTCGAGATACGCGGCGGCGTCGGATGGGGAGTGGCAGAGGGCATGATGTCAGGCACGGTGACCGTCGCGCAAAATGCCGGGAACAGTGCCGCCGCCTCCATTCGTGGCGGCACGGTAGTGATCCAGGGCAGCGCCGGTGCTCGTGCCGGTATTGCCATGAAAGGCGGCACCCTCATCATTCAGGGTGATTGCGGGTACATGACCGGTTTCATGATGCAAAAAGGAACCATTATTATCTGCGGAAATGCGGGAGAGGCGCTGGGTGATTCCATGTACGAGGGCCAGATCTTTGTTGGTGGAAGCATCGCCGAGCTAGGCAATGATGCGGTCATACAGGAACCGACCCCTGCGGACCATGAATTCCTCGCCTCCGTGCTCGCTCAGTACGGTCTGAAGAACACCCAGACCTTTCAGAAGGTCGTTGCCGGCCGGCGGTTATGGCGGTTCGATAAGAAAGAATTTACCACCTGGAAAGAGGCGCTATGAAAGAAGCGGCGGTTCTCCAACACAGTAACATTTGGCGCCCGGAGACCATTGAGGACATCCAGACCAAGGCAGAACTCGGACGCTACCGTATCCGTGGCTTTAGCGCCTTGCGCAGTCGTGCCTTGCCTTCCTTTGACGATCTGACGTTCATTCCGTGCACACTTACCCGCATTCCTTTGGAAGGGTACCGAGAAAAGTGCTCTACCAAAACCATCCTGGGGACACGTTTTGCTAAGAAACCTCTGGAACTCGACATTCCGATTATGGTGACCGGCATGAGTTACGGCGCGCTGTCCTACAACGCCAAAGTCGCGCTCGCCCGCGCCGCCACCAAGGCGGGAACTTCCACCACCACCGGCGATGGGGGAATGTTACCGGCGGAAAGAGAGAACTCTCGAGCGCTGGTGTACGAGGTTCTGCCGAGTCGTTACGGCCTCAACATCCATCATTTACAAATGGCGAACGCGATTGAACTCACTGTTGGACAGGGAGCTAAGCCGGGGACCGGCGGGCTGTTACTGGAGTCGAAGGTCTCTGACGAAATCGCTGCCATGCGCGACCTGCCTGCGGGTGTGGATCAGCGCAGTCCGTGCCGCCATCCAGACTGGCTGGGGCCGGATGATATGGTCCTCAAAATTGAAGAACTGCGCGAGGCGACAGACTGGCAGGTACCTATTTTTGTTAAGATGGGCGCCAGCCGGGTGTACGACGATGTGAAGCTCGCAGCCAAGGCGGGTGCGGACGTCGTGGTCGTGGACGGGATGGAAGGAGGAACCGGTGCTTCTCCTGATATCTTACTGGACCACACCGGCATTCCCACGTTGGCGGCCGTATGTGAGGCGCGAGCGGCGTTGGAAGACATGAAGCTCTACGGCGAGGTGCAGTTGATCATTGCCGGCGGCATCCGCAGCGGCACGGATGCCGCCAAGGCTCTCGCCCTTGGAGCGGACGCGCTCTACGTAGGCACTGCCGCCCTTATTGCGTTGAACTGTAACAAGCCGATTCATATCGAGGATTATCACCAGCTCGGCACTGAGCCGTATGCATGCCATCACTGCCATACCGGGCGTTGCCCGGTAGGCATTACTACCCAGGATCGTGAACTGATGAAGCGGCTGGACATCAACGAAGGTGCCGAGCGGGTGGTCAACTTCTTCCATGCCATGACCCTGGAGATCCAGATGCTCGCGCGTGCCTGTGGTAAAGTCGACGTCCATGACCTCGACCCAGAGGATCTCAGAGCGCTTACCTTAGAAGCCTCGATGATCACCGGCACTCCGCTGGTAGGTACCAACGTCGTCTTCGCCGGTGGTCCAGGGTGGAAAAAGTCTACGCATCGATAGTAGTATCTGTCGCGGTGAAAATGATGGACCGACAATGGCAACGTCATTCCCGCGAACGCGGGAATCCAGAGGTGGAGCGGGGAAACTGGATGCCCGCCTGCGCGGGCATGACGGGAACGTCCGTCAGAATCATGTTGATGGAGTAGTAGGCTATAGTTATGTCGTTTCTGCTGAGTTGTCCCAACTGTGGCGAACGGAGTGTCTACGAATTCCGCTTTGGTGGGGAGGTTCGCCAGAGGCCGACGATGGCAGCTTCCCTGCACGAATGGGCTGAATACCTGTACGCGCGCAAAAATGAGGCGGGAGTGCAGAAAGAGTGGTGGTATCACTATCTGGGTTGTCGCACCTGGTTTTTCGCCGTTCGTGATACCACGACCAACACGGTGCTGGAGACCTTCGGAGCAGACACGGAACAAAACTAAGAGTGATTTGAGTCGAGTGAGTTACTGACCCACTCTACCTCTTATAACAATGGTGAAGGAAACCTGCCGATGACGTTTGCCGAAGTGCTGACGCAGGTGCGGGAGCTGCTACAGAGTAAAGGCCGGGTATCGTACCGTGCGCTGAAGCTTCAGTTCAACCTCGATGATGACTACCTCGAAGGACTCAAAGACGAACTGATCGAGGCTGAGCACGTCGCTGCCGATGAAGGCGGCAAGGTGCTGGTGTGGGTCGGGACTTCGCCAGTTCCGAGTTCTGAGTTCCGAGTTCCAAGTTCCACCCGGCCCCCAGTACCTAACACCCAACCCCCAGAAGCCGAGCGTCGCCAACTGACTGTCATGTTCTGCGACCTGGTGGGCTCGACCGCGCTCTCGGAACAACTCGATCCGGAAGAGCTGCGTGAGGTGACACGCGCCTATCAACAAACCTGCGCCGGCGTAATCAGCCGCTTTGAGGGCTATATCGCCCAGTATCTCGGCGATGGACTGTTGGTGTACTTCGGCTATCCGGCTGCGCACGAAGATGATGCTGCCCGGGCTGTACGCGCGGGGTTAGAGATTGTCTCAACCGTAGGGGCACGGCATGCCGTGCCCCTACAAGTGCGGGTAGGGATTCACACCGGGTTAGTGGTCGTCGGGGAAATGGGAGGAGGCAGCCGCCAAGAGCAATTGGCTTTGGGCGAGACCCCTAACATTGCTGCGCGGATACAAGGGTTAGCGGAGCCGGATACGGTGGTGATCAGCGAAGCGACCTATCGTCTGGTCGAAGGCTTGTTCGAGTGCCAGGCTCTCGGTTTTCACACCTTGAAAGGAATCTCGACCCCTCTAACGCTCTACCGCGTGGTCAAGGCGGGGGAAGCGCGGAGCCGGTTTCAGGTGGTGGCACGTAAAGGGCTCACCCCACTAGTAGGTCGAGAACACGAATTCGGGTTATTACGGGAGCGGTGGACGCGAGTGAAGGAGGGAGAAGGGCAGGTAGTGTTGCTCAGTGGTGAGCCGGGCATTGGCAAGTCGCGCTTGGTCGAGGCGCTCAAGGAGGCCGCCGAGCGCGAGGGTGCCCGCTGCCTGGAGTTGCGTTGTTCGCCCTATACACAGAACAGTGCGTTGCAACCGATCATTGAACACTTGCAACAGATATTGCAATTTTGGCCAGAGGATTCAGCAGAAGAGAAGCTACGTAAGCTTATCGTAGGGGCGACCGGCCGGTCGCTCCTACAAACCGAGGCTGTACCCTTATTCGCCGCGTTACTCTCCTTGCCCCATCCAGAGGGGTATCCCGCGCTATCCCTCAGCCCACAGAAGCAGAAAGAGAAGACCCACGAAGCGCTCGTGGCGTGGTTGTGTGAGGAAGCGCAGCAGCACGCGGTGATTTACGCCTGGGAAGACCTGCATTGGGCCGACCCGTCAACCTTAGAATTGCTTACGCTCTTGCTGGACCGAGTGCCGACGGCACGGCTGTTGACCGTGTTGACGTTTCGCCCGGAGTTTACCCCGCCGTGGGGTGCACGGTCCTACCTCAGCCAGCTCATGCTGAGTCGGCTGGGTCGGACTCACGTAGAGACAATGGTGGAAAAAGTCATGAGAGGTGAGCCTCTGCCATCTGAAGTGGTGCAACAGATTGTAGCCAAGACCGATGGGGTACCGCTGTTTGTCGAAGAATTGACCAAGACAGTATTGGAATCCGTAGGGGCGACCGGCCGGTCGCCCCTCCAAAACATTCCCGCCACACTGCACGATTCCTTGATGGCTCGACTAGATAGACTAGGGCCGGCAAAAGAAATCGCCCAAGTGGGTGCCACGATCGGGCGCGAATTCACTTATGACTTACTCCGGGCAGTCTCCCCGCTGAACGAGAACACATTGTTGCGAGGGATCGATCAATTAGTGAAAGCGGAGCTTGTTTATCAGAGTGGCGCCCCGCCACAAGCGCAGTATCTCTTCAAACATGCCCTCATCCAAGACACAGCTTATCAATCGTTGCTCAAGAGCCGACGGCAACAATTACATCATCAGGTCGCACAGGTATTAACAGAGCAATTTCCACAGACCGTGGAGACGCAACCTGAGTTAGTTGCACATCACTACACCGAGGCGGGCCTTATCAAGCAAGCCCTTCCCTACTGGCAGCGGGCAGGGCAGAGAGCCGCCCAACGCTCGGCCCATGTAGAGGCGATCAATCATCTCACTAAGGGGCTAGAGGTGCTCAAGACTCTGCCAGACACTCCCGAACGCACCCAGCAAGAACTTACCCTGCAAATCGCCTTGGGTGCTCCCTTGATGGCCACCAGGGGCTGGGCTGCGCCCGAAGTCGAGCGAGCCTACACACGGGCACACGAACTGTGTCAGCAGGTAGGTGAGACCTTTCAGATCTTCCCCGTCCTATGGGGACTTTGGGCATTTTATATCACCCGAGGGGAAATACAGGTGTCACGTAGGTTGGCAGAGCAGAGTCTGGATCTTGCTCAGAATACGCAGAATTCGACGTTTTTGGTGGGAGCCCACTATGCGTTGGGCGTGTCTTTGCTATGGCTGGGCGACTTCCTTCCTGCCCGCACGCACCTAGAACAGGGAATTGCCTGCTACACTCCCCAGCAGCATCGCTCTCATGCCTCCCTGTATGGATGGGACCTCGGGGCAGGTTGCCTGTGGTATGTGGCTTGGCCTTTGTGTCTACTTGGCTATCCGGACCAAGCCCTAGCAAGGATCCACGAGGCACTCGTCCTCGCCCAGGAGTTCGCTCATCCTGAGAGTCTGGCTTGGACTCTTATAGGGGTTACCTATCCCCATCAATTCCGCCGAGAGGGGCGACTAGTCCGGGAGCAAGCAGAGGCTGCATTAGCACTCGCTCACGAGCAGGGATTTGCGCTTCAGTCAACCAAAGGGGCTATTATGCAGGGCTGGGCACTGGCCGAGCAGGGGCAGACGGAAGGAGGGATCAGACAAATCCAGCAGGGCCTAGTCACTTGGCAGACTCTGAGTGCAGAGCTAGGGCGGTCGTATGATCTGGCCCTTTTGGCTGAGGCGTATGGGAAAGTGGGCCTGATAGAGGAAGGGCTTACTGCACTGGCTGAGGCGCTGGATATGGTGAACAAAAATGGAGAGCGTATCTCCGAGGCGGAGCTGTATCGGCTCAAGGGGGAATTAGTCTTACAGTCCGGAGTCCGGGGTCCGGAGTCACAAGAAGAAAATCAAAAGGCAAAAAGCAAAGGTCAAAAGGCAAAAATCCCTAACACCCAACCCCTAGCACCCAGCACCCAAGAGGCCGAAGCGTGTTTCCTGAAGGCTATCGACATTGCTCGCAAGCAGCAAGCGAAGTCGCTGGAACTGCGAGCGGTGATGAGCCTCGCGCGGCTGTGGCAACGACAAGGCAAAAAGAAAGAGGCTCATCAGATGTTAACCGAGATTTACAACTGGTTCACCGAGGGATTTGATACGAAAGACTTGCAAGAGGCGAAGGCGTTGCTGGAAGAGCTCTCATGATTCCGCCGTTCGACGATGCCGGAGACTTGCCACGTGGGATACATACCGCAACGTGGACGGAGTTTCGTGCTCGTTTTTGTCGCTTCGTCCAATCGGACCGCCGGCTTCAGATTTGCCAACGACTGGAGCAACTGGTGGACAATGCCCGAGCCAGTGGTATCGTGACGCGAATACTTGTTGGTGGCAGTATGGTCAGGGTAACAGCAGAGCCGAATGATTTCGACTGTATCATCGTCCTTCGTACCGAGACACAATACGAGACCCTTCGTCCTGATCAGCTCCAGGTAGCAGACGCGCGGATTGCGCGGGATCGGTACGTGGGGGATATTTTCATTGCTAGGGAGGGGCAAAGCACGCTATCGCTGTATATCGACTTCTTTTCGCGCAACCGTGATGGCAAGATCGTCGGCATGATTGAGGTGACGCTATGATCGCAGACCACAAGCAACTTGAGGTTACACAAGAGCAACTCCGACGGCTTGAACTCGCCCTGGCTGAGTTGCGTCGCTCAACGGGCGAAATCGAATTTCGTAGTCAGGCGCCTCCGGTGATCGAGCATATCCGACGATTGCGGAGTGAAATTGACGTGTATCTAGGTATCAGCGAGGTGGAGTCTGCATCCTGAGGGGTGCAGAGAAGGTAAGACGTACACTTTTATGAACACTAACAGACTTCCGTCTAGCCCCGTGCAAACGGTGGACCCCACACGAAAAGTGACTTTCTCATTCGCTGGTAGAGAGATCACGGCCTATGCAGGCGACACCGTCGCCGCGGCCCTCTACGCCGCCGGCGTGCGCGTCTTCAGCCGCAGCTTCAAATACCACCGTCCGCGCGGAGCGCTGTGCTTCTCGGGGAAGTGCCCCAACTGTCTGATGAACGTGGATGGAACCCCTAACGTGCGGACTTGCATTGAGCCGGTGCGTGCGGGGATGCAGATCCGCCCGCAAAATGCCTGGCCCTCGGTTGAACGGGATGCTTTTTCGATCGTCGATAAGCTGGACCGACTGTTGCCGGTTGGCTTCTACTATAAGACGTTCATCCATCCTCGTTTTATCTGGCCGCTTGCCGAGCAGGTGTTACGACGAGTCGCTGGTTTAGGTGAGGTCGATCTCCAGGCTGAACCCAAAGAAAACTCTGACCATCAATACCGACACACCGACGTGGCGGTGATTGGCGGTGGTCCGGCTGGCCTCGCTGCCGCCTGTGAGGCTGCACGTCTTGGTGCCCAGGTTACGCTGATTGATGACCAGCCAGTTTTGGGCGGCCATCTACGAGTGCAAACGCGTGCCTATCCTGATGCCGGCGAATACGCAGGATTGCGTGGATTTGATATCGCTCGCAAACTGCGAGAAGCCGTTGAATCACTGCCGAATGTAGACGTTATCCACCCGGCCACCGCCTTTGGCTGTTATGAAGGAGGATTACTGGGAGTAGTGCATGGCAAGCGTCTCATCCATCTACGAACCAAGCGCCTTGTAGTTGCGACCGGTGGTACTGAATATCCCCTGGTCTTCCAGAATAATGATCTTCCCGGTGTGATGTTGGCAAGTGGCGTGCAACGACTCGTGCATTTGTACGGAGTCAAACCCGGAAACCGCGCGTTGGTGGTCACCAACAACGATTCTGGATTTACCGTTGCCTGTGACCTCTTGGCTGCCGGTGTCGAAGTTGCCGCGGTGGTTGACGCGCGTACCGTGCTACCCGAAAACAACGAGTCCGTGCGGCAATTAAAAGCGATAGGTGTTCCGATCTGGGCGGCGCATGGCATCCAAGCCGCGCGAGGACACAAACGCGTCGAAGGAGCGCTGATCGCACCGCTCGACACTGAGGGACGTGCTGTAGCCGGTGCAACACGCTCTATCGCTTGTGACCTGATTTGCCTCTCGGCCGGGTTTGCGCCAGCCAGTGCGTTACTCACCCAGAGCGGCTGTAAATTGAACTACGATGCCGCCCTCGGCGAAATCATCCCGCGACAGATGGCTACCAATGTCTTCGCTGCTGGCGACGTGTCTGGCGTGCATCACCTCCCGGCTCTCCTGTTGCAAGGCCGCATTGCCGGGCTCCAGGCGGCGATGAGCCTGGGTCTTAAGGAGGCTGAATCCGCGCACGGCCGTTTTACCGGTTATCAGCAGGAGTTGGCAGCGACTGAGCAGCAGTACCGCGAGCGTCTCCAGCCTCGTCCTCTCGTCAGTAGCGTGCGGAGCGGTAAGAAGAGTTTCGTGTGTCTATGTGAAGATGTCACCGAGTCGGACCTCTGTGACAGTGTCACCGAGGGCTTCAACGAAATTGAACTGCTGAAGCGCTACAGCACGGTCTCGATGGGCCCCTGTCAGGGGAAGATGTGCGCCATGACGTCGATCGGCATCTGTGCCCGAGAGACAGGCAGAAGTATCGCAGAGACCGGCACCACGACCGCGCGTCCCCCCCTTCAGCCGGTGACCTTGGGAACACTTGCCGGTCGTCCTTATCATCCGGTTAAACGCACCCCTCTGCATCAGAAGCATATAGCGCTAGGCGCGGAGATGATGGACCTGGGCGAATGGAAAAGACCGTACGCCTATACCTCTCCTGCGGAAGAGCATCGGGCCGTGCGTGAGCGTGTTGGTCTGATCGACGTCAGTACGTTAGGGAAGCTCGATGTTAAAGGCAGAGACGCCGCTAAGCTTCTGGACAAGGTGTATACCCATACCTTTTCCTCCCTCCGTGTGGGGCGAGTACGCTATGGCGTAATGTGTGATGACAGCGGCATCATCCTCGACGACGGCACAGTGTCCCGCTTAGGCGACGATCATTTCTTCCTCACCACCACCACGGGCAACATCGATTTCGTCGAGCAGTGGTTGAAGTCATGGGTGGTAGGCACGGACATGTGCGTACACATTACCAATGTCACTGCCGGTTTGGCGGCGATGAATCTGGCTGGCCCGCAGGCGCGGGCAGTGTTGGGAAAACTGACCGACCTTGATCTTGCCTCTACGGCCTTTCCCTACTTGGCCTGCGCTCAAGGCGAAGTGGCGGGGGTGCCGGCGCTGCTGCTGCGTATTGGTTTTGTCGGTGAGACCGGTTGGGAAATCCACGCCCCGGCAGAGTATGGGGAACACGTGTGGGATGCGTTGATGGAGGCCGGCAAAGAATTCGCGAGCGTTCCTTTTGGCGTCGAGGCCCAACGGATTTTGCGTTTGGAGAAAAAGCACCTGATCGTCGGTCAGGACACCGATGCGCTCTCCAACCCACTAGAGGCGGACATGGCGTGGGTAGTGAAGTTTGACAAGGCCGACTTCGTTGGTAAGAAAGCACTCGAATCCGTGCAACAGCGGGGTCTGCGGCAGAAGCTGATAGGGTTCGTGATGCGTGACAACACTGTGGTAGACGGGGGGAGCGCGGTTGCGGTCAATGGCAAACCGGTCGGACGCGTCGCAAGTGCACGTTTGAGTCCGTATACCGGGAAGTGTATTGGCTTGGCGTGGGTGCCAATGGAGATTGCAGCCAATGGTACTCCCTTGCAGATTCGCGTGAACGGGACGATGGCCGTGGCCGATTTAGTGAATGCTCCCTTTTATGACCCAGAGGGGGAACGCTTAAGGGCTTAGCCAGTTGATGAACAACACCGCGTTCACCCTTCGACAAGCTGAGGGCGAACGGGACAAGCGGTGAAGCTATTGGAGATTTTCCGTTCATGCTGAGCTCGTCGAAGCATGAAAACCGCTTTTTCGCAGCCTGTTAAGTATATGGCTACACTTTTACCCATCAAACACACTGCTCTACATTACCAACATCTCGCCCTAGGTGCGACGATGATGGACGACAACGGCTGGCAGCGACCAGAGCGATATAGACCACCCGAAGAAGAGTTAAAGGTCGTGTGGGAGAGGATAGGGCTGTGTGATATCAGCCCTGTGGGCAAGCTGGATTGCAAAGGCCAACAGGTCGCTCCTGTGTTCGAGCGTCTCTTCTCTCCTAGTTCCTTGCCGCCGATCGGGCACGTGCAACGGGTGGCTCTGAAGAGTGATAACGATATGAGTGGAGCCGAAGCAATTTGCTGTCGCTTAGAAAGTGACCATCTGTTACTGCTGATGGAACCCGGTGCTCTGGCAGCGGTGGAGCAGGCGTTCACGCAGCCAATGGAAGCGAAGGATGGATGCTTCCATCTCACAAATCTCACCTCAGCTCTGGCAGCCGTGCAGCTGGTCGGACCACATAGCCGCGAACTTCTGCGAAAGCTCACGGCGCTCGACCTCTCACCGCAGCGGTTTGTTGACCTGACGTGTGCTCAGGGGAGCGTGGCGAAAGTGCACGCCCTTGTTATCCGTGCCGACGTGGGAAGCCAACTCGCGTACGAGATCTACTGTGGGCGAGAGTTCACAGAGTACCTGTGGGACACTTTAAGGGACGCTGGTCAAGAATTTGGGGCAATGCCCTTTGGCGTGACCACGCAACGCCGGTTACGCGCGGAGAAATAACCCATGCTGCAGTTATTTCGCAAAGAGCGGATGTGGCGCTCGCACTTCCTGAAAGATCGCTACGATGTGGTGATCATCGGCGCAGGCGTCCACGGGTTAGCTACTGCCTATTACCTGGCGAAGCGTGGGGTGACCAACGTCGCCGTCTTGGAGAAGAGCTATCTCGGTAGTGGCAACAGTGGACGCAATACCGCTATCATCCGCTCAAACTACCGCACCGCTGAGGGAATTCCCTTTTATCACGAGAGCGTCCGACTCTACGAAGAACTCTCACAGGAACTCGGCTATAACGTGCTCTTCTCTCAGCAAGGCCATCTCACGCTCGCGCACTCGGACTCAGCCGTCGATGGCTTGCGGGTGCGTGCCGAGGCCAACGCGCTACTAGGAGTCGATAGCCGCCTTATTGGTCCCGCTGAAATTAAAAAACTGGTACCGGCTATAGATGTCAGCACTCATGCCCATTCCCCCATTCGAGCGGCATTGTACCATCCGCCTGGTGGGATCATCCGTCATGATGCCGTGGTGTGGGGGTACGCTCGAGGGGCTGATCGCATGGGCATTGAAATCCATCCTCACACCGGAGTGCAGAACATCCGCACAGAGAATGGACAAGTAGCCGCCGTCGAGACCAACCGGGGTCTGATCAAGACCAACACGGTAGTTAACGTGACCTCAGGTTGGTGCTCGACCATCGCTCGCATGGTAGGAGTAAACTTACCCATCGTCTCTCATCCTTTACAGGCTTGCGTGACTGAACCCCTAAAACCGTTTCTCGACAAGGTCATTGTCTCGGCCAATCTGCACGTGTATGTGAGTCAAACTGATCGGGGCGAGTTGGTGCTCGGCGCGGAAATCGACCCTTATGCTTCATACAGTTCGGCCTCCACCTTACCTACGCTCGAGATGATGGCCGCCCATACGCTGGAGCTTTTTCCTGCCTTGGAAGAGGTGAAGGTGTTGCGGCAGTGGACGGGGGTGTGCGATATGAGCCCTGACTACAGCCCAATTATGGGTGAAGTCCCGGGCGTGCGCGGTTTCCTGGTGGATGTCGGCTGGGGTACCTATGGTTTCAAAGCCGGGCCGGTGTCAGGAAAAACAATAGCTGAACTAATTGTGACAGGGAAGACGCCTGACTTGATCAAGCCGTTTGCTTTGTCGCGATTCTACGAGGATCGTCTGGTAGGGGAGAAAGCCGCGGCGGCGGTGTCTCACTAGTTGTGGGGGCATGGCATGCCGCGCTCCTACGGGAATGGAACGGGAAAATATACGTAAAGAAGGGAGCGCCCCATGAAAACGGTGCAAGAAGTGGCTAAGGTCGTCAAGGAGAAAGGCATCGAATTTTTCCTCTGCTCCTTTGTCGAGATGAGCGGTGCGCCTAAAGCCAAGGTGGTCCCCGCCCATCATCTCGAAGACATGGCTCAGGGCAGTGCAGGCTTTGCCGGCTTCGCCGCGGGGGAGATTGGGCAAGGGCCGCACGATCCTGACATGATCGCTATTCCCGACTTCGACAGTCTCAGTATTCTCCCCTGGCGTCCTAATGTTGCCTGGGTGGCGAGCAACATTCACGTGAATGATGCGCCGTGGCCTTATTGTCCTCGCACCATTCTCCAGCGCCAAATGGATGTGGCGCGCAAGAAAGGATTCATACTCAAAACCGGGGTAGAGCCGGAGTTCCTCTTGGTGCGTCGCAACAGTAATGGGACCTGTGAGCCGTTCGATGCTCTGGATACGTTGGGCAAGCCCTGTTATGACCTGCGCGCGTTGAATCGCAACTTGGATTTCACCACCGCGCTACTGAAGTACATGCACGAGCTGGGTTGGGATCCCTACGCCAACGATCATGAAGACGCCAACTGTCAGTTCGAAATCAACTGGACCTATTCCGATTGCCTCACGACTGCCGACCGGCATGTCTTCTTCCGCTGGATGGTACGCACGGTCGCTGAACAGCAAGGATGTCTTGCCACTTTCATGCCGAAGCCGTTTTCCCATCTTACTGGCAACGGCGCTCACTTCCACGTGAGTTTATGGGACGCGAAGAAGGACACCAATCTGTTCCTCAAGAAACAGGACGAAAACGGCTTGTCGGAGTTGGCTTACCATTTTATTGGTGGGCTAAAGAAACATGCCAAAGCCGTCGCGGCGATCACTGCTCCTATCGTCAACTCCTATAAACGCTTGATTCGTGGGGCGCCGCGCTCAGGGGCGACGTGGGCACCGGTCTATATCACCTATGGGGGCAGCAATCGCACTCAGATGATTCGCATTCCCGGTCCTGGACGTATTGAAAACCGCACGGTAGACGGAGCCGCCAATCCCTACTTAGCTCCGGCGGTGATGCTCGCCGCGGGACTGGATGGGATCGAGAAAAATTTGCCCGCCGGTAAACGTAACGATAGGAATCTGTACGAAGTCCCGCTCGAAGAGCTAAAGGCTGACGGCATTGGCTTCCTGCCCACAACTCTGAGTGAGGCGCTCGATGAGTTGGAAAAGGACGATGTCGTGCTGGAGGCGCTCGGGCGCGAGTACGCACAATACTATCTGCGGGTGAAGCGGGAGGAGTGGAAGCGCTACCACGATAGCGTCTCCCAATGGGAGATTGACAACTATCTAGGGCTGTATTGATGAGAGACTGTGTGATGCGAGTGGTTTATCCCTCGGTTTGCTAAGTACAGTCACATGAATTCTGTTGGTTTGTTGCCTGTCGCGATAGTCATGAGAAGAACATGAGGTATGAAGCATAAAGAAATTGCTTTCGATATTGCAGAGGAGGTCCTTGCGTTGGGGTTACGGTGTGCGGTCTTTACGCTAGAGAATCTCAAAAATAGGGCGGCAGATGGCAAATTCGAGGAAATAAAAACTCGCCTGACGAAAGACATCCTTGCCGATCTGTCGCTTGCGCAAATAGTCGCCGATCCCATACTACAGGGCTTCCAGCAACTGCATGACGCGGTTGGGCGTTCAAATAAAAAATATGTCTCGTCCTCGGAGAACCTCCTCAAGATACTGCTACAAACCGGACGATTGCCGCATATCAATCTCCTGGTTGATATCTACAATCTCGTCTCGGTCAAGACGCGCCTTTCTATAGGTGCGTACGATACCGCCGCTGTCTGTGGCAATATTCACTTACGCTTGACGACCGGGAAAGAGCGATTTTGGCCGCTCGGGGCTGACGCTCTCAAGCCTGTAGAGGCGGATGAGTACGCTTACATCGACGATCAGAACAATATTCTCTGCCGCCTCGAAGTACGGCAGGGCGAACAAACCAAGATTACGCTGGACACGACCGACTGCGTTTGCATCGTACAGGGGAATCCGGCGACGGATGCTGCATATATAAAAGCTACGACGGAAGAACTCGTCGCTCTCCTAAAGCGATTCTGTGGCGGGCAGGAACGAATCCTCTACACACCGTAGGCGACGATCGTGAAGACAGGGAGAAAACAATGGGAGAGGAAGAAGGTAGGCCGGAATAAGCGCAGCGTTTCCGGCAGGGACGATCACGCCGGGAACGGCTTGCCGCCTTATCCCGGCCTACGGAAAACGGTGTATCTTCCCGCCTAAATGAACCCAAAGGCGTACTAGTGCAGGAAGGAGCACGATTATGCGGATTGATGTTCATACTCACTTCTTGTCAGAAAAAATCGCTCGCGTGCTGGAAAAGCGCCATCAGTTTCCCTATGCCCGCCTGGTGGATGGGACCTATCACTTTCACTGCTGCCCGGGACTGAGCCTGCCGTTAGCGCCGGCAGCGCAGAACCTCCAGCAGAAGCTGGCCGACATGGACAGCGCGGGTATCGATGTCGCCGTCTTGAGTCTTGGCATTCCCGGCCCCGAACTCCTTGGTGGTCCTGAGGCGGACGAAGTCGCGCATATAGTCAATGACCTGCTGACTGAGATTATTGCCCAACACCCTAACCGTTTCTGGGGATATGCCACGCTGGGCTTCGGTGATCTGGAGACGTCGCTCAAAGAGCTTGACCGGTGTTTCTCCTCGCTCAAATTCCGTGGGTTGCAACTCTTTTCGAATCTTAATGGTAAGCCCTTAGATGCACCTGAATTCCGACCGATCTTTGCTCGGATGGCAGAACTCAAGCGCCCCATTTTTATTCATCCAACCGTGCCCTTGAATCAAAACTACCTGATGGATCTCATACCGGTGCCAGTGCTCGCCTTCATGGTCGATAACACGCTTGCTGCCATGCGGCTGGCGCTCGCCGGCGTCCTCGCCGAGTACGCGGCTGCGCCGATCATCATCCCGCACGTCGGCGCGACGGTGCCGTATTTGATGAGTCGGCTCGACGGCATGATGGAACATTTTGGCGGGCCGAACGCCGTGAAAGAACCGGGTCGCTTGCTCAAACAGCTCTATATGGACACGGTCGCCTATCAACCCGAGCCACTGCAGTGGTGTTTCTCGCTCATGGGAGCGGGCCAATTAGTCTTAGGAACAGACCATCCTTATGGTTCCTGGCGGCGTCCTATCCAATTTCTCGACACCCTTGCTTGCACGGAGCAAGAGCGGGAGCAAATCCGCCACGGCAATGCGGAACGGTTATTTCTGCCGTGAGGAGCAGGCTGACAAGATGGAAGGAGAATCTTATGCGGATCATTCGCTTTTTTGACACGCCGGACGGCGGTTCTCGTTTCGAGGAGGTCGATATCACCTTCCCACAGTCGTTCACGGACGAGTACAACAACACGTACCACCTGACGAAGTCCTTCAGTGCAGCGAATGCCGTGATCGCTGAGTTGCCGCACGGCCTCGATCAAGACTGGCATGTCGCGCCGAATCGCCAGATCGTCATCGTGCTGAGCGGCGTTCTCGAAGTACAGACGACAGAGGGAGAAAAGCGCCAATGGAGCGCCGGTGGCGTGTTTATGGCCGACGATCCACGCGGGAAGGGGCACCAGACGCGCGTCATTGAAGGACCGGCGCGGCTGCTCTTCCTGCGCGTGGCAGACGACTTTCGCGTGCAGGAGTGGAGGGCGTGACGAGGACGCTCAATTCCGGAGATTACATCGTCCGGAGCTGAGTGCTCGAAGATATTATCCCATTTAGGGGGTTGTCATGAATTAGCCGAAGCATGTGCTTGACGGCTACAAAGTGCTGGACTTTTCCCAGATCGTGGCGGGACCGACGTGCACGTTGATGCTGGCGGAGATGGGGGCCGAAGTGATCAAGGTGGAGCTGGCACCGACGGGCGACGGTGCGCGCGTCGGCCCAATCGTGATCGCTGGACGCAGTGGCTATTTTGTCCAACATAATCGTGGCAAGAAGGACTTATGCCTGGATGCCAAGACACCCGAGGGGTTAACGATCCTCAAGGGGCTGGTCGAGAAAGTCGATGTGCTGGTGGAGAATTATGCCCCGGGAGTGATCGGGCGGCTGGGACTCGACTACGATGCGGTGAGCAAGATCAATCCGCGGCTGGTGATGTACTCGATTTCCGCCTTCGGGCAGACAGGACCGCTGGCGCAGGAACCGGGCTTCGACTGGGTGGGAGCGGCGTACTCCGGGATCACGTCGATGGGCGGTGAGAAGGATGGGTCGCCCATCTTTCCGATGGTGGCGTTGGGCGACGTCTCAACCGGCGCACATGCGATGGGCGCAATCTGCGCGGCGTTGTTGTACCGCGAGCGTACCGGGCACGGGCAGCATCTTGATCTCTCGTTGCTTGACACCTACGCGCATTACCACGAAGCCAGCTTTCAGATGTACAGCCTGAGCAAGGGGACGATAAACCCGACGCGCTCCGGGGCGCATTCGTGGTACGCGTGTCCGGACGGCCGACGAGGTGCGAGAGTTGGAGCGCAGAGGGATCCTGCGGAGCGGCCCGGTGTGAGAGCGCTGTGGTGCGTTCTCGTCTCTACGTCTCTACCTGTTTACGCTGGGCGTGGTGAAGGGGAAACAGAGCACGAGCACTAGACTCTATAAAAAAACGAATTGTTATAAGGGGCCAAAGAAGGAGATGGCATGGCGACTAATCCGACTGCATGGTTACAGCTAACCACTGGGGTCTCACCATGACCATGTGCGGCTTTGACCGGCATAAACGGGACAAACCACCGACTTCGGCAGAGTTAGCTGCCACTAATGGCCCTTATTATCTGTATTGTATCGAGCAGTTTGGGGTGAAGCGGTGTATGTTTGAGAGCAATTTCCCGGTTGACAAAGCTTCGTGTTCGTACACGGTGCTGTGGAATTCATTCAAACGCTTGACCCACGATTTCTCACCCGGAGAACGAACCGCTCTGTTCCACGACACAGCTGCGCGGGTGTACAGGCTGTGAGCATTTTACGCTTCGGGCTCAATCTCGACCAGCCGTGACGTGACCGTGAAGGAGTCCGGCTCGGTGTGGACACGCCCGACGTAACTACTCATGATCACTAACCATTGCGCCAGGCTGAGTTCACGGCCAATCTCTTTAGAGACTAACTCCAAATCAACGACAATTTCACCTTCCGCTTCCAGGTGCCAATAGGTGCCCTGATCTTTGATCTTTATCTCAGGATGGTTCCGCCGCAGCACGTCAACCGTCGCGTCCGCCTCTTCATGTCCTTTCATCAAGACTAGGACAACCGTTGTTCTCGCGTTCATGAACCTCTTCTCAATCTTCAGATTACGCCGGTGCGAAACCTAGTCCGCTCAGCATTGCCGCCTGCGACTCGCGCGCGAGCCGGAACGCGTCAGCGAATTGCACGGCTTTGGTTGGCACCCGCTCGAACACTGGGGCGAGCGCCTCGGTAGCGTTCAATACTAGCGGACTCCACCGCGCGATCCAGTCCTGGATGATGTGCCGATTCTGTTCACACCGTTCGAGTTCAGGCGCGGTCTGCCATGTGACGGTGCGCGGTGGCCGCGGCCTGCTGTCCAACAGCGGTTGGAACAGACCCTGAGCAGCAAACGCTATACGTTAGGCGTGTTTGATCACAACAGTATTACAAGCTTTCAAGATTCGCTATCATAGCCGTCGAAGTATTGAACCAGCGAGTAAAGGGTTATGGATGCCGCTCCATCTTTATCCAGACGTTTACGCCCTGGGCGGTGGCAAAAGGTCATCAAACAAGGAACGAGTGGGGAGAAGTCCATTATTTTGAACACTCCTCCGGGCAGATCGCCGGAGTCAAATTTTTCTCTTGGCGGTAACTTTATGAGACAACAGCAGTCTTCTCGGATCTTCCTTTCAGCAGCCCAAGGACCTATTGCCCAGCAGCAAGAACTTTTTGCCTTGTTGAATCTCGGACTCGTTCAGTCCTTGGCTAGTAGCGTCGTCAGTCCCACGGAGGCGGTAGAACGATTCTATCATGCAGAGAACTGTCTCTACGTCCAGAAACACTTCCGTCAGAAGGCTGCCCACACGATCATGAGTCACGGGGTACAGTTACCAGACCTCTTTGAGAGTTTGCCTGCGGAGGAAGCGCAGCGGGAATTTTACCACGAATTGGAGATCATGCGCTCACTGTGCTTACATCTCTTGGCAAAAAGACGAGCTTCCAGTGTCGCTCCTCGTGTTGCAGCATAGGCGACCCGCCTAACCCCTATGAGGCCTCCGTTGTTAAAAACAGAAGAAGAGCTAGGGGCCAGGTCTTTACTTTAGCATTAGCTCTATTCTCAAGAAATGCTGAAATGCTCACAATGGGAAAAGATGGGCGACGCGTCTTCAGGTACCGACTTGCACGGCGTAGCCGCAGATGCGGAACGACAGACCGTTAGTAACTCTTACGAGTTGCTCCCCTAGCGGTCGACTTCCCTAACATCCTCAGTTCGCCGGATGGTACTCTATGTACCACTGAGTGTGCAATAGTAACGATAATTCGGTTTAGCCAGTGTCATTCGGACCGACGGACTTTTACCCCGGCCCGCTCTTCTTGCAAGGTAAACGGCACCGTCGAATCTCGCTCGCCCCAGCCTCGCGCGACCGCCTCGACGTATTCTTGCTCGACAATATTGGCGAGCTTGAGCGGCACCTCCCACTCTCGGCCCAGTTCGGTGGCTAAGCCGATATCCTTGCGCGCCAGCTTCAACGCGAAGCGGACCGTATCAAAATCACCTTTGAACACTACGTTCGGGATCATGTAGTTCAGCATCAGTCCCTGTCCCACCGCGCCGCCAGCGATCGCTTGCCGTAACGCTTCCGGATCGACTCCTGCTTTCACTCCAAGAGTAAAGCCTTCCGCGAGAATGAGCTGTTGACAGATGCCGATCATATTGTGCACCAACTTGGCGATGGCGCCGCAGCCGATGCTGCCAGTGTACGTTACCTTATTGCCGATGGCATCAAGCACCGGCTTGACGCGTTGATATACTGACTGATCGCCACCGACCATCACTGCTAGTGTCGCCTGCTGTGCGCCAATCGGACCACCGCTGACCGGTGCATCCAGTACGTGCACCCCTTTTTCTCGACCCATATCATGAATGTGACGGATGAGTGTAGGAGAACTGGTCGAAAGATCGATGTACACACTCCCTGATGACGCGCCCTGGAGGACGCCCCCTTCTCCTAAGGCAACTGCTTCGACTTCCTTGGGACCCGGCAGGGAAGTGAACACAATCTCACTGGCGGCGGCGACCGCCATTGGACTCTCGGCCCACCGTGCTCCCTTTTCGAGGTGACCACTCGCGGCCTCACGGCGCGCGTCGTACACCGTGAGCGTATGTCCAGCTGTAAGAATATGCATCGCCATCGGTCCGCCCATATTCCCCAGTCCAATAAAACCAACACGCATAATACCCCTCCTTTTTGTTTTGCTCGAATGGTTGCTGTAGAGACCACAGAGATCTAACCGCAAAAGCAGCCGATGATCTCCTTTACTCTTCTCCAGTCCTTTCAAGCAAGAGCAACGGCGCACACAATATTCCCCCCTGTCATCTGCCGCCGGGGTCTTTTAGCAGTGTCAGGGAGGGGATCTTTTATGGCAGGGTGTTCGGTGCGACGATCACGCCCCTCATGCTTTGCGCAGCACGGGCAACACTTCAGTCGCGAAGCGTTCGAGCGAGCGCATCGCCTTACTCGGCTCGAGCCCTGGGACTTGCATCGCCACGGCCATCTCGGTCATCGGTGTGCTCGTAACGATCTGCCGCAGGCGCTCAGTCACCACTTCCGGCGGGCCAAGGACGCCGTTCCGTCGTAATACTTCGGGGTCTGGACGAAAATAGGCGGTGTTGACCCCAGCAGCAGCAAGCCACTTCCCATACATGGTCATTTGATACATCAGCGGCGCTTCGACCTCTCGCCACGCCTGCTCTTCGCTATCGGCGATGTACACGAGTCGGCTGGTGACGACACTGAACGCGGCGGGGTCCTTGCCCTGTTCTCGCAACGTCTGATGGTATTGTTCAATTTCGCGCGGTCCCAAATTGCATGCGAAAGACAAGCCGAGTTTTGCGCCGCGGCGGATCGCTTCTGGCGCCATGCCGCCCCAGAGCAGTTCAGGATGGGGCTGACTGATGGGTCGCGGGAGGACACGCACTTCACGGAAGTTGAAATACTTCCCTGCAAAACTAAAAGGCTCGCCGGTCCAAGCGCGCTTGAGAATGTCGATCGTTTCCAAGGTGCGCTTCAGGCGTTCTTTGCGCGAGATTTGCAAGCCCTCGAACTCTTCTTGTCGATACCCCAGGCCAATGCCGAGCCGCAGACGCCCGTTGGAGAGCACGTCGATCAGGGCAGCATCCTCGGCCAAACGCAGTGGATGATAGAAGGGGGCCAGCAGAACGTAAGTGCCGATCGTCACCCGTTTGGTGCGCGCCGCGATCGCCGCCAGCGCGGGCATCACTGCTGCTAGATATCCGTCGTCCGTAAAGTGATGCTCCGTCACCCACATCGAATCGAGTCCTGCCTGATCTGCATAGGCGACTTGCTCAAACATCGCAGCATAGAACGCCGCCGTGTCGAGCCGCGATAGGTGCGACGGTTGGCGAAAATCCAAAAGGTAACCGAACTTGACTTTTGTTGACATAAAGCGAGACTCCATTCTCTTCGTGTGACAATGTTATGACGTTTGCTTTAGTTCCCCGACACTGAGTCCACGTTGCCGAACATTGCCGCCAACCGTCGTAAATCTTGCTGTACAAGGGGAGGCTTGAGCAGGGAAGTGACATTCGCTTTGAGATGCTCTCCGTTTCCGGTTCCCGTCAGCACTGTATGGATCCCAGGTTCATGTCTGCAGTAGCGATACGCGGCTTCGGGGATGGTAACGGCTTTACCTTCCTGGGTGAGGAAGCCTAACGGATCGTCGAAGTCGCAAGCTCCGGGAGCGACTTGACCTCGTTGCCGGAGGTCGGCAATGAGGGTCTTGAGATATGCCGGTTCGCTGAGCGCTCTCCGTACGGCAAACATGCCTAAGACTCCGATGTTTTTTTCCTGGGTTTTTTTTAACACCCGAGTCCGAGCTGAGGGATTGAGCAAATTGAACCCTACCATCATGACTTCCCAACACTCTGCTTCTAGAGCTTGCTGCAACATCTGATGGCCAGGATCGGGGATAAACGCCTCGGTGATACCCACAGCCCGAATCTTTCCTTGCTCGCGCAATCGCAACAGTACCGGGGCCAGCACGTCGTGAGCATAGCGGTACTCCTCCGGCCGAACGCCATGAAGATGATAGATATCAACATAATCAGTTCTGAGTCGTTGTAGACTCCGTTCCAAGCCTCGTGTCAGTTCCCCGATGGAATCGGAATGGCTCGACGAAGGGCACTGTTTTTTCGTCGAAATGATCACTTGGTCCCGGGGTACCTCGGCCAAGGCTTTCCCTACAATGGCTTCGGTACCGTAGGCCTCAGCGGTATCGAACAGATTGATCCCTAAATCTAAGGCGAGTCGCACCACCGCGATTGATTCCCGCTCGCTGTGGCCGATCGCTTGGCCTAAGCGACTGGCACCGCCGCAGCCGAGGCCAGCGATACTAACTTTCAAGCCACTCCGCCCGAGAATAGCATACTCCATGTGAGCGTCTCCTGATTTCCTCTGGTATTTCTCATGTAAGCCGGTTGAGCCGATATTGCGGGGTCCATTCCTGCTCTAGATATTGATTCAAGAACTCGACACAGACCGGCCGGCAGCGCTGGTATAGCTCGGCCCGTTCTCTATCTTGAACCGTAGGTGACTGCAACGCGGCCTCCCGCAGTCGTGCTAATACCTCGTCCTTGTCAAAGCGTAAGTGTTTGCGATTCTCCATCACGACTTCTCCATCGATGATCACGGTATCGACATCCGTTCCCTTGGCCCGATAGACAAACGCATCAGCCGGATGGACGTCCGAGGACAAATAAGGAGAGGTCATGGTGTGAAGGTTGACGAGAATAATATCGGCCGCCCGTCCGGGCTCAAGTTTGCCAATATATGTATCGAACAGTGTGGCTCTCGCGCCTCCCAGGGTGGCCATGCGTATGACATCATGAGAACTCAAGCAAGGTGCGCTAAGCCGAGGTAGCCGGTGCAACTTAGAGACCAAGCGCAGCTCTTGAATCATGTCATCATCGTCGTTGAGACCAGTGCCATCAATGCCGATCCCGATGTTCACTCCTTGCTCTCTCATGAAGGTCACAGGCGCGATACCACTACGCAGCCGCAGGTTAGAACTAGCATTGTGACATACAGTGACTCCAGTGTCGGCCATCAGTTCGAGATCTGTCCGCGTCGTCCAGACCGCATGGGCAAAAGAGGTGTGAGGGCCGAGGAGGTGGAAGTCGTGCAGCCAAGCGATGTTGCTCTTACCGTACTGCTTGGTGAAGTAATGGGCCTGGTAGGGAGTCTCCACTACGTGAATATGGAGTCCTCGTCCATTCTGCCTTTGCTGTCCGATCGCTTCCAAAATGTCAGGCGTCGTCCACACGGCGTTGATGGGACCATAGAGAATCTTGACCTTAGTAAGTCCCTCTTTATGCCGTTCGATGTAAAACTTTTCCACCATGTTCATGTACATGTCGCGAGAGACGCTAGGTCGTGCGGCAAGAAAGGCTGCAACTTGTTGGTGGAGATTGGCTGAGAGGTGCTGCATGAACCACTCATCATCGTAGGCAAAGGGATGTTGGTTGAGCACTTCGAGGGCAAGCGCTACTCGCTGGCCTGAAGTTTCATAAGCCCTGAGGGTCGCGTTCACTTCGTCCTCGTAATTGCCCGTGCGGCAGTAGTGGCTATGCAAGACGGTAGTCACCCCCGACTCCAGGAGTTTGATGCTGCTGTACAAGGTATCGAGATAAACGTTGGTGGGGGATGGCAACATCATGAGATCGTAGATCCACGGCTCCAGCACGGCGTCGAGCTTCCCCTGCTGCACAGAGCTGAGGCCCCAGCCATGGTGGTGGGCGTTCACCAAGCCTGGCATGAGCAGATGATTATTGGAGCCGATCTCGCGGTGGGCGGGATACTGTTGCTTGAGGGTGCGGTAGTCTCCCACGGCGACAATAGTGTTCCCTTCTACCGCGACCACAGCATCTTGCAGTACCTGGGTTTCTGCTCCAGGTTCCGCAGGGTTCAGTAGATATTTCCCTCTGACAAGTAAGTGAGCCATGGTGCGCGTCTCCTCTCTGTAGTGAAGACCTTATCCTCGTTTCTCATCAGGATCATTCTGACTTCTTCTCCAAAACCCGCCAGAAGGCAAGAGCGATGGCAATGGTCTCTTGACCATCGCGACATTGAGGTGGTACCGGAGGGCCACTATAGGTTTCCTAATCCATTTGTGGATCATGCCGTTCATGCTTCGACTCCGCCTAAAGAGCTACGCTCAGCACGAACGGAAGTTGGCACTTGGCAGAAAACCGTTCACCCTGAGCGTAGCGAAGTCGAAGGGCGAACGCTATGTATTTCTCTCCATTTCAAAAAGGACTCCTATAGCACGAGATTGGCCGTACCGACTGCGGTTAATGGCACCAAGGAGGAAATATGGACTACGGAGTTGTCTTGCCTCACGTTGGACCTCACGCACGCGAGCACGTGGTAGAGCGGATCCAGACGGCGGCCCAGCAGGCTGAGGCTTTGGGGTATCGCTCGCTATGGGTAGCGGATCATCTGGTACTGCCTACGCAATTGACCTCCAAATACCCTTACCATCCCGAAGGCAAATTCCCCATTGATCCGGCAGACAACTTCCTCGAACCACTAACAGTGCTGAGCTATGTTGCGGCCTGCACCACGACGATTCGTCTCGGGACAGGCGTGCTGATCATTCCCTACCGCCACCCTGTCGTCACGGCCAAAATGGTCGCCACCCTCGATGTACTTTCACGCGGACGAGTAATCTTAGGCGCGGGGGTTGGATGGATGGCCGAGGAGTTCGCCGTTTTGAACGCTCCCTATCATGAGCGCGGCGCACAAACGGACGAATATCTGCAAGCCATGAAGATATTGTGGACCGAAGCAGAGCCGCAGTTCCAGGGGCGCTATCTGCACTTCTCTCACCTGAAATGCGAGCCCAAGCCGGTGCAAAAGCCGCACCCAGCCATCTGGATCGGCGGACATAGCCGAGCCGCTTTACGCCGCACCGCGACGCTCGCGGATGGCTGGTACGGGCATGTACTCTGGCGTACCCCCGAGGCGTTACCCCGCGAGATTCAGACGATCAAGGAGTTGGCTGAACAAGCTGGGCGTGATCCTCGCACTCTCACGTATGCTGCGCCGGCTTATGAGCGCAGATTTGAAGATGTGTTGCATTCATTGTCTCGCTATGAACAGGCCGGGCTCGATCATGTCGTATTAGCCTTTTTCATGTGGACAGAAGGTTTTGAAGAGATGTTGCGGCTGATGGAACAGTTTGCTCGGGAAGTCGGACTCAGACCTACATAAACAATCAGTGAGGCAATATGAATTTTGCTTGAGGTAATTTTAGAAGCCGCCTGCGAGGCTCTACGAGCAGTCACGCCGAGGGTAACCACCCAATAGAAGCTGACGGTCTGACCAGGTAGAGAGAAAGCGTTCGGCTTGTAGCGGGACACGCAAAGGAGTAGAGAGACTCCGAGGGTAGACTATGACGTTCGATGAGGTGCTGGACCAGGTCCGAGAGCTGCTACAGCAGCGCCGCCGAGTGACCTATCGGTCGCTCAAGCTGCGCTATCAGTTGGACGATGAGGTACTGGCAGGGGTTACCGACGAGCTCATCAGAGCCGAGCGCGTAGCAGCGGACGAGGACGGCAAGGTGCTGGTCTGGACGGGCAGCACAGCAGTTGTCAGTGACCAGTTGTCAGTGACCAGTCCCCAACCCCTAGCCCCTAACACCCATCACCCAGACGCTCCACGAGCAGCCGAAGCCGAACGCCGCCAACTCACTGTGATGTTCTGTGACCTCGTAGGCTCGACTGCCCTCTCGGAGCAACTCGACCCAGAGGAGTTACGGGAGGTTGTCCGCACCTACCAGCAAACCAGCGCTGCAGTCATTGAACGCTTCGGAGGGCATATCGCCCAGTATCTTGGTGATGGGCTACTCGTATATTTCGGCTATCCGGTGGCCCATGAAGATGATGCTGCTCGGGCCGTGCGCGCGGGGTTAGAGATTATTGAAGCGTTACAACATTCCTCACACGTTGGACACGAGGTTCCCTCTCCCCTGGTGGGAGAGGGACAGGGTGAGGGGGACGTAGGGGCGACCGGCCCGCTGCGGTATCGGGAGACCGGAGCGCAGAGCCAGTGGTCGCCCCTACAAGCGCGTATCGGGATTCACACCGGGTTAGTGGTCGTCGGGGAAATGGGCGGCGGAGATAAACGTGAACAACTTGCCCTGGGGGAGACGCCGAACATTGCCGCGCGGGTGCAAGGGTTAGCTGAGCCGGACAATGTAGTCATGAGCGCTGCGACATATCGGTTAGTGCAGGGGTTGTTCGAGTGCCAAGATCTGGGGCCGCAGCAAGTTAAGGGCCTTTCGATGCCGTTGTCACTCTATGGCGTTGTGAGAGAGAGTGTCGCGCAGAGTCGCTTTGACGCGGCGGTGCAAAAGGGCTTGACGCCATTCATCGGCCGTGAGCGCGAAGTAGGGTTATTACAGGAGCGGTGGGATCGAGCCAAGCAGGGGGAAGGGCAGGTAGTGTTGCTGAATGGTGAACCTGGCATCGGCAAGTCACGCCTCGTGCAAGAGTTGAAAGAGCGCCTCGGCAAAGAAGGCACCGCTCGTATTGAATTTCACTGCTCTCCCTACCACCAGAACAGTGCCCTGTATCCGATCATCGACCACCTGCAGCGTATGCTCCAGTTTGCGCGAGAGGACTCGCCCGCCACAAAGCTGGAGAAACTCCAACACACGCTGAGCTACTATCGCTTCCCTCAGGCCGATACCCTGCCCCTCTTGGCCGCACTACTCTCGCTGCCCCATCCAGAGGGTGCTCCACCCCTGACCCTGAGCCCGCAGAAACAAAAACAGAAAACGCAGGAAGCCTTGGTGGCGTGGATCGTCGAGGAAGCGGACACGGCCCCTGTGTACTGTGCCTGGGAAGATCTGCACTGGGCCGATCCGTCCACGCTGGAGTGGCTTACCCTCTACCTTGACCAAATCCCCACCACCCGGATGTTCACCGTGCTAACGTTTCGACCTGACTTCACCCCGCCCTGGGGCGTACGTTCGTATCTCAGCCAGCTCACGCTCAGTCGTCTTGGACGCCAACAAGTGGGAGCGATGGTGGAGAAGGTCACCGGGGGCAAGCCTCTCCCGCTTGAAGTGATGCAACAGATAGTGAGCAAGACGGATGGCGTGCCTCTGTTTGTGGAAGAGTTGACCAAGATGGTGGTGGAGTCAGAGCTGTATGTAGGGGCGACGCATGCGTCGCCCCTACCGCCGCTGGCGATTCCCGCTACTTTGCATGACGCTCTGATGGCCCGGCTGGACCGGCTGGCTGAGGCTAAAGCGGTCGCCCAATTGGGCGCTACACTGGGGCGAGAGTTTTCCTATGAGCTGCTGCAAGCTATGTCGTCGGTGGACGAGGCGACCTTGCAACGTGGGTTGGCTCAGTTAGTGGACGCAGAACTGGTGTACCAGCGCGGGCTGCCACCTCAAGCTCACTACATCTTCAAGCATGCCCTAATCCAAGACACGGCATATCAATCCTTGCTCAAGCGCGAGCGGCAACGACTTCACCAGCAGATTGCTCACGTCTTAGTTGAGCGCTTTCTCGACACCGCAGCTACCCAGCCAGAGCTGGTGGCTCATCACTACACCGAGGCAGGCCTGATAGAGCAAGCTATTCCCTATTGGCAGCAGGCCGGCGAGAGAGCTGTCGACCGCTCAGCTTACGTAGAAGCCATCAGCCATCTCAGCACAGGATTGGAGTTGCTCAAAACGCTTCCGGAAACAGTGGAACATCTCCACCAAGAGCTGAACTTGCAGACCCCTCTTGGTTTGGCGTTTATGGCCACAAAGTGGTATGGCGCCCCCGAAGTGGGACAAGCCTACGCCCGAGCACGAGAGTTATGCCGACAGCTAGGAGAGACTCCTCAAATTGCCCAAGCGCTCTACGGCCTGTGGGTCATTCATCTTGTGTGGGGAGAATTGCCGACGGCATACGAGGCGGCGGAGCAACTGCTCCGGTTAGGGCAAAATACTCAAGACCCCGCTCTCATGGTGGAGGGTCATCATGGGCTGGGACAGATCTCGTATTACATGGGCAAGTTTGCCGCAGCCCGAGACCATCTGGAGCAGGCAATCGCGCTCTACGACTCTCGGCAGCCCTCTTCTCATGCCATCCGGCCAATACAAGACCCCGGGGTTTTGAGCCGGGGCTATGCGGCCTGGAGCCTGTGGTTCCTGGGCTATCCAGACCAAGCTCTCCAGAGAGTTCACGAGGCGTTCGCCCTGGCGCAGAAACTCTCCCATCCCCTTAGCTTCGGGTTCGCCCTGAACTTTGCAAGTACTCTCCATCAGTTTCGCAAGGAGGAGCAACTCGCTCAAGAATGGGCGGAGGCGGTTAGGGCGTTTGCATCCGAGCGCGGTTCTTTACCTTCTCTTTTTTACTACTCGGGCAGAAAAAGCACATTCATGGCATTTGCATCCGAGCACGACTTTACACAGTTTGTCGCACGCGGAACTTTCATGCGGGGGTCAATGCTTGCGGACCAGGGTCAAGTCGCGGAAGGGCTGACACAGCTGCGTCAAAGCATAAACACTTACCTTGCCGGAGGAACAGAGCTGCTACGCCCGATCTTCCTGAGCGGACTGGCTGCGGCACATGGAACTGTAGGGCAGATCGATGAAGGGTTAACTCTGGTCACTGAAGCACTGGCCGTTTTGAACAAAGCTGGCCAGCGTCTGAACGAGGCAGGGTTGTATCTATTGAAAGGGCAGCTAACGCTGCAAAAGTTTCAGGTTTCAAGTTCCAAGTTTCAAGTTGATAATCCGCAATCCGCATTCCGCAATCCGCAATTGGAAGCCGAAGCGTGCTTTCTGAAAGCCCTCGATGTCGCCCGTCACCAAGGGGCGAAGTCCTTGGAACTGCAGGCAGCAATGAGCCTCGCACGACTATGGCAACAACAAGGCAAGCGTTACGAATCTCACGAGATGTTATCTGACATCTACAACTGGTTCACCGAAGGCTTTGACACCAAAGACTTGCAAGAGGCGAAGGCACTGCTCGATAGTCTAGGGTCTGGCGTCCAGACAAATCAAAAGGCAACGGGCAAAAATTGAAACCAACCCTCAGCCCCTAACACCCAGCACCCAACACCTGAGAGCGGATACCTGCCGAATTCTATTTCCACACCATTTGACACGCCTTCTTTTGCTTTCGTGAGACCGCCCAAATCGAACCACACGACATTGGCACACTCATTCCACCCGGCCATGAGCTGGCCGGGCTACAGAGCAGCGCCGGATAAATCCGGCTTAAGCCCCATTTATGGGGCGTCGCGGTGTAGCCCGGCGATTGATCGCCGGGCGGAAAAACGACACCAGTGGTTACAGAGTGTACGAATCTCCTGTGGTCTGATTTAGATCCTGCAACGAAGTCAGACAATAGCGAAACTTCAGGCTATCTAGTGAAGCTCAATGCCGCCATCGACGTTGATCGCCTGACCAGTGACGTTCTCGGCTAATGCCAAATACACTGCCAGTTGGCCGATATCTTCGGGCGTCTGCGGCCGGTTTAGCGGAATGAGCCTCTGGACGTAGCGTTGCCAGGCTTGCTCTTTCGACTCCGTGGACTGCTTTAACGTCTCGGCTAGATACTCCCACATCTGGGTACGCAAGATGCCCGGACAGATAGCGTTGACGCGAATGTTAGCAGCGGCCAGCTCTTTTGCCAGAGAATTGGTGAAGCCCACAACCGCGAACTTTGAGGCGCAGTAGTGGGCGAGTCCTGCAGCCCCGTTTTTCCCGGCGATCGAGGCGATATTGATGATGCTTCCCCCACCTTGGGCTTTCATTCTTGGAATAGCCGCTTGACAGGAAAGGAAGACGCCTCTGACGTTGACCGCAAAAGTCAGGTCCCACGCATCTTCGGTCATGGTTTCGACGGGTGAAACACTCACCACCCCAGCATTACAGACGAGGATGTGCAACGCGCCCAGTCGATCGATGGTCTCTGCCACCATCCGCCGCGCATCTTCCTTCTTGCCAACGTCGGCCTGGATAGCGAGCGAGCGGCGACCGAGAGCGGCAATTTCGGCCGCCGTCTGTTTGGCGGCGGTAAAGCCACCGATCGCGCCCGTACTGTATTGCTGAGCAGTGCTTGATATTTGCTCAAGATCAGCAACAGCAACATCAGCGCCAGCCTGTGCCAACGCGAGGGCGATACCCCGACCAATCCCGCGCGCGCCCCCAGTGACTAGTGCGACCTTGCCATTAAGTTGTGTCATAGATGCCTCCTTTAGGATGTTGGTTCAGAAACCTGATTCGCATGAGAGTCTATTCGGGTAACCAGCGTTTAATACCTTATGTTTGATGGTACAGACAAGAATCGTCATTATCCCGAGTTGAAGAGAAACAGGGATTGTGGCCGAACAGCATCCCGCCTGCCGATGGTCGAGCATCCGAGTTTGCTTGACGGGTAGCGACGCAGAGGACTACTGTGCCCTGACAAAGGCAACGAAAAAGAACGCACGACCAACGCGCGAGATCGTAACGATCCATTCAGAGGGGAAATATGGAACTGACAAGCGTGGCGCATACCGGACTTACGGTAAAGGACCTGGGGCGGTGCCTGGCCTTCTATCGGGATCTCCTGGGAACGCAAATCATCGAGCAGCGCAGTCTCAGCGCAGAACAATTCCTAAAGTGCGCTGCGCTCCGTACAGGATGGGTTACACTACCGTGTTGGAGATATACGGCGGTGCCGCACCCTCTGAGGGCTCGCTGTTAATCCCTTCCCTCGACGATAGTGCCATGTTTCCGTAGGGGCGTACAGCCGTACGCCCCTACAAAGACTACACCGTCTCCCTGAACTGTTGATTGCAGCGCTTCCTTCTTCATGATAGGGGGCGAGACACTATCCGCAAGCAACGTGCTGAAAGAGCACCGGGGGGGGCAAATATGAGTGCGGAATCTGCGGTGACAATCCTGGAAGTGTCAGGCTACACGGCCAAAGCCGTACGGGTGCAAGCCGGATACCGGATTCGCGTAACCGATGTCCGGGGCAGTCAGATCGGCGACATGTTCGCGATCACAGCAGAGAACCACTTCGAGTACCTCAGCCCGGCTCAGACTCGCAACTTTGTTCGGCGTTTATTTCCCGCCGTGGGCGAACAATTTTACACCAATCAGCATCGCCCTATTCTCACGTTTCTGGAGGACCACTCGCCCGGCCCTCACGATATGTTGTTTGCCCCCTGCGACCAGAAAATGTACGAGGAAGTCGGCTTCACCGGGCCGCACCGTAACTGCCGAGATAACTTCCTTCAGGCGACAACCGAAATAGGATTACACATGCCGCTGGTGCCAGATCCCGTCAACATCTTTCAGAACACCCCGGTGGAAACGGACGGCCGTTTGGCTATCTATGAGACGCCGAGCAAGGCTGATGATTTCGTCACCTTTCGCGCCGAAATACCGCTCATCTTCGTCCTGACCGCTTGTTCGGCCGACTTCGGCGAGATCAACGTCAACCGTGGCGGATCTACTCCGCTGCGGATCGAGGTCTTCTCGTGAACCAGCGTGTTCTCTATATCAACCCGCTACCTCTCGATGCGAATCCTGCTATCGACGCGATTGCGTACGGCCTCCAACATGTGCTGCATGCCGCTGGCATAGAACTGCGGGTGATATTCGCTGATTTTCGCGAACGTGGGGTCCACCGCCACTGCCAAGAAGCAATCGAGGCCGGGGTCGCGGCCAAGGTCGCTGCCATTGTCCTCTACGTCCTCGATCCCTCTGCCTTTCGAGAACCAGTCGCTCAGGCGCGTGCGGCCGGTATTCCAGTCTTTACTTTCGTGCGACCGCACTATCCGGTGGATGCGTCGGTGATCTACCCGAACTTCAACCACGGCGTATTCATGGCTGAGTACTTGCTGTCGCTGCTACCCGCTGGAAGTGGCGTGTGTGTCATCGGCGGGCCGAATACGGTGGATGACGCCGAAGAAGTCGCCGGACTTGTCTTCGGACTGAAACGCAGCAACTGCAAACTACTCAACGATCCCGAAAATCCCCGCTATTGCAATCTGCTGGACGCGGCTGCTGGTGCACGAGAACCAACCCTGCAGCTATTGGCTGAGCTTCCTCGCATTGACGGCTTGGTGCCGTATAACGACGAAACCATGCTCGGCGCACTGCAATGCCTCGAAGAAGCCGGAAGAGTCAAAGAGATGAAAATCATTTCTCGCAACGGGTCACCGGCAGCCGTACAAGCGGTGCGAGAGGGGAGGATTGCCGGCACTTGGGATCTCGACGCCTCGGGTATCGGCACCACATTAGGAGAGGTGATGGTCCGCCACCTCAAGGGTGGGGAGCAGTTTGAGGAGTTTGTTACCATGAGCCCGGTCGGGCAGATGATTACGTTAGCGAACCTAGACCGCTGGCGTCCGTGGGCAGAGCGGGTGCGCTGGACTCCACTAACGGGCGGACTGTGAGACGAGAGCAGAGAGCTCATGCGCACGCTGTACGTCAACGTCTTACCCTACGGTGCCCATCCCGGCATTGATGCATTGGCACACGGACTCGATCATCGCTTACGACAGGCAGGAATTGAGTTGCGAGTGCTGACCGTTGATGTGCGAGAGCCTGATTGGATTGAAAAGCAGGCACAGGCAATTCAGCAGGGAATCGCAGCGCACGTAGATGCCCTCATTGTCTACGTCTTGGACCCGACCCAGCCGGCAGCAGCGATCGCGGCAGCACAAGAGCGAGGTATCCCCGTCTTTACTTTGGAACGGCCACGCTATCCGGTAAACGCTTCGCTAGTCTATCCTAACTTTAATCATGGCGTGTATATGGCCGAGTATCTTGCGTCGCTGCTTCCCCCAGCGGCTCAGGTGGCAGTCATTGGTGGGCCGGAAGTGATTGATGATATCGAACTGGTGCTCGGCATCGTGCATGGGGTCAAACAGAGTGGTCTGACACTGCTGAATGATCCTTTTATTGCGCGTTATCGCAACGTCGAGGATGTTGCCGAAGGCGGACAAGAGGCCGCACACCGGATTTTAGCAGATTTTCCCCATCTGGATGGTCTGATTCCGTTCAACGATGAGACTATGCTTGGGACACTGGTGGCAATCGAAGAGGCCGGACGTACAGGAGAGATGAAACTGGTGTCACGTAATGGTAGCCCGAAAGCGGTTGAGGCAGTTAAAGCTGGTCGCTCTCAAGGAACGTGGGATATCGACATTACCGGAATCGGCGCCGCAGCTGGGGAACTGGTCGTACGGGCCTTGATCGGCAGAGAAATACTGCAAGGAGAACTTGCTATTGCTGCGCTCGGTCGCTTGATTACTGCTGAGAATGCTCACACCTATCGACCATGGTCGGAGCGAGTTCCACACACACCGCTTCAAGAAGGGCTTCATTAAGAGTTATTGGGTTCTTCCGGCACTATGCTCTTCACTCGGTGAACTCAACGCGCGAGTGAGCGGGCGGGGGGTCGCCAAAGCCTTATCGATTGAAAGTTTCCCCTGTCCCCCCCTAGAGGACTAAGAAAAAACCTCCTTCTAGAGAATGGTACGTCGTTCACTATCTCCATAAGAGAAGGCTGTGTGCACGCTACGAGGACTACCGCCTCCGGCGAGCAATTCTCATCCACAATGTGACTTATATTCACTAAAAGTTACTATGCCGTAGTGTATCACCAATGGCTGCTCGCGGGTCAAAATCTCGCTATCGATCAAGAGAGGCGCACCACGGCGGCTGTAAGAAGGCCGGCCAAAAAGGAGGAACTATGCGTTTACTTCTCGGGGCAACGATATGTGGGCTGTGCTGTTTGCTATCTTTACCGAGCTGGGCAGCAGGGTTGTTAGAGAATCCCGTCTCTGGTTCGTACCAGAGCGGCCAAGGCGTTATTTTCGGCTGGTTTTGTGATGCCAACACCATAGAAATCGTGGCCGATGGTACCATCAGAGTGCAAGCGCCCTATGGGACACTGCGCACCGATACGCAAGGCGTTTGTGGCGACACCGATAATGGGTTCGGGTTTCAAGTTAATTGGAACGATCTTGGCCCCGGACAGCATACCATCGCCGTGCTCGCTGACGGGGTCCAGTTTGGGCAAGCCACGGTGACGGTGACCACCTTCGGCACGAATTACTTACGCGGAGAAAGTGGAGATTACACAATTCAATTCCATGGGGGGACCGTACATTTGCAGTGGTCGGAGACCCTGCAGAATTTCGTCATTACGAGCGCTCCGGGAGAGAGCGGCGGGGGAACTGGCAGTGGCAGTGGAGGTGGCGGGACTGGGACAGGGGGGGGCAGTGGGGGTGGAGGGATGGGAGGGGGAGGGTACGGCGGTGGTCAGTACTGAATGGCATCCTCAATAGCGAGCGTTGTTCCTTACCCGGTTGCGTTTTGAGATCGAGTGGACGGATAGCGATTTCAGCGGCTGTTGCCTTACGGTTCGTCGTACCTTAGCAAACGGACAGATCTCGACACTGAGGAGTGGGAAGAAGGCGCATAGCTCTTGTCTTCACCACTCGCTGAGCACTAAGACGGGATCACCTTTCGGCTACGCAAATTTTCATCACGGTGCCTAAAGAAGCTCTTGGCAAAGGCAGGGCTGCGGTATATACGGGTCCACATCTCTGACCCTTTTGTTGCTCTCTAGTGAAAGGTGTGGAGAAAGAGACACTGCACCGGACGCAAGAATAAAGAGGATAACGCTATTCATGACTAACCAAGAAATCATCGATCTGAACGCGCAATACCTTTGTAGCACTTACGCCCGTTTTCCGGTTGCGTTCGTGCGTGGACAAGGGTGCCGCCTATGGGATGCCGAAGGGAAATCGTATCTCGACTTCTTCGCCAGCCTGGCGGTGATGAACCTGGGGCAGTGCCACCCAGCGGTGGTGAAAGCCGTGCAAGAGCAAGTGGCAACTCTCATTCATATTTCCAACTTACACCACACCGTGCCGCAGGCCCGTCTAGCGGAACTCCTTTGCACCAACTCTTTTGCCGACAAGGTGTTCTTCTGTAATAGCGGGGCCGAGGCGAACGAGGCCACGATTAAACTAGCGCGCAAATTTGGCGGTGACAAACGCGATGGGCGTTATGAGATCATCACCACGCTGGGATCGTTTCATGGCCGCACCATGGCAGCGATCTCAGCCACTGGCCAAGAGAAGGTGCGCCAAGGGTTTGCACCTTTGCTGGAAGGATTCCGCTATGTGCCCTTCGATGATCTCGCAGCCATGGAGGCGGCGATTTCCGAGCGGACGGTGGGGATTTTGGTCGAACCGATTCAAGGGGAAGGTGGGGTCAATATTCCCCGTCCGGGTTATCTCAAAGGATTACGGACCCTCTGTGATCGCAATGGACTCCTCCTCATTCTCGACGAAATCCAAACCGGGATGGGCCGCACCGGAAAGCTGTTTGCCTATGAGCATGAAGGAGCAACGCCCGACATCATTACCCTCGCTAAAGCCTTGGGGGGAGGGATTCCGATTGGGGCGATGCTGGCGCGCGGCGAGGTCGCTGAGAGCTTCAATCTTGGCAGCCATGGCTCGACCTTTGGTGGCAATGCTATTGCCTGTGCTGCGGGAATCGCAGTGGTCAACACCTTGCTCCACGGTGGCGTGTTGGAGAACTGTCGAACGATGGGCGAGTATTTCCTGAGCAAGCTGCGTGCGTTAAAGGAAAAATTCGCGTTTATTAAAGAAGTCCGTGGCAGAGGTCTCATCTTGGGTGCTGAGTTGGACCGCGAAGGGGCTGCTATCGCTGACACCTGCCTCAAAGAAGGATTATTGATTAACTGCACGGTTGGCAAGGTGTTACGTTTTATTCCCCCACTGATTGTGACGAAAGCCGAAATCGATGAAGGATTCGCTATTCTTGAGAAGGTACTGGCACGACAATGAAACGCGACCTGATTAGTATCGCTGACCTGACTCGGAAGCAGATTGAAGATCTCTTTGACCTCACGCGCCGGCTGAAAACGGATCGTAGGGAGGGCTGGCCTCATCCTTTGCTTGCTGGCAAGACTCTGGCGATGATCTTTGAGAAACCGAGTCTACGGACCCGCGTCACCTTTGAAGCAGGGATGGTACAACTGGGCGGCTATGCGGTGTATTTGTCTCCGGTTGATATCGGTCTTGGTACTCGTGAATCGGCGGCAGATGTGGCGCGCAACTTGTCGCGCTGGGTCGATCTGATTATGGTGCGAACCTTTTCACACTCCGTCGTTGTCGACCTCGCGCAGTATGCGACGATTCCGGTCATCAATGGGCTCTCCGATCTGTTGCATCCTTGCCAGGTGCTGGCCGACTGCTTCACGCTGATCGAACAACGTGATCACCTCGACGGACTCAAGGTGGCCTTTGTCGGAGACGGGAATAACGTGGTGAATTCCTGGCTCAATGCCGCGAGCAGATTGCCGTTCTCCTTCGCTCTGGCCTGTCCGCAGGGATATGAACCCAGTGCTGAGATTCTTGCCCGTGCCCGCCAGAATGGAGCGCAGATTACTGTTACTCAGTCGGTCAAAGAAGCGGTCGATGGGGCGGACGCGGTCTACACCGATGTATGGACCAGCATGGGGCAAGAGCAAGAAAGTGCCAAGCGGCGCGAGGTCTTCCACCCCTATCAAGTGAACGCGGCGGTCATGACGTTCGCTAAGCCGAACGCCTTGGTGATGCATTGCCTGCCGGCGCATCGTGGAGAAGAGATCACGGACGATGTCCTTGATAGCCCCCACTCCGTCGTTTTTGAGCAAGCCGAGAATCGCCTACACATACAAAAAGCCATCATGGTGTGGCTGATGCGACAGCGCCGGAGCATCGACTTCACCTCTGATTCGGAACAGTAGGGTTCTTTGTACTTCGTGTTTTCCGATCACGTGGGCGGAGCCATTCGAGACGATGGAACTCGATCTGAGCCGCTGGTGGTTGGAAGAAGGGTAGTTTCTTCTCTAATCCTGAACCTGTCTCCACTTACCCACCCCACTCTCCGTTGTTTTGCCTGCCCTCGCATGTTAGGGTGCTCGCACTTTTTCGCGGAGTTCCGTACCGTGGCTGATATAAAGAAAGTCGTTCTGGCGTACAGCGGAGGGTTAGATACTTCAGTAATCCTCCGCTGGTTGATCGATACATACCAGTGTGAAGTGGTGGCCTTCTGTGCCGACTTAGGACAAGGCGAAGAACTCGCGCCGGTCGAAGAAAAAGCCAGAAAGGTTGGAGCAAGCTCAGTCTTCATTGATGACCTGCGTGAAGAGTTCGTCCGTGATTTTGTCTTCCCCATGCTACGGGCGAACGCCTTTTACGAGGGCGGTTACTTACTCGGCACATCAATCGCCCGACCCTTGATCGCGAAACGGCAGATTGAAATTGCCCGCCAAGAAGGTGCGGATGCTGTCTCTCATGGCGCTACGGGAAAAGGCAATGATCAAGTTCGTTTTGAACTGACCTATTATGCGCTCGAACCGAATATCCGGGTGATTGCACCGTGGCGCGTATGGGACATGCGCTCGCGCTCGGATCTGATCGCCTACGCTGAGGCGCGCGGTATTCCCATCCTTGTCACTAGAGAGAAACCGTACAGTACGGATCGCAACTTGCTCCACATCAGTTATGAAGGCGGTCTCCTCGAAGATCCTTGGCGTGAGCCCTACGAAGATATGTTTGTCCTCTCCGTATCGCCGGAAAAAGCGCCCGACCAAGCGGAGTATGTCGAGATCGACTTCACTGCCGGAAACCCAACGGCGGTGAATGATGAGCGGCTCTCACCGGCTGTGCTGCTCTCTCGACTGAATACCTTAGGGGGGAAACACGGAATCGGCCGGCTTGACCTGGTCGAGAACCGGTATGTTGGTATGAAGTCCCGTGGCGTGTATGAAACCCCGGGGGGCACCATTCTGCATGCCGCGCATCGAGCGATGGAGTCGATCACCTTAGATCGTGAAGTCATGCACTTACGTGATTCGTTTATTCCCCGTTACGCAGAGATGGTGTACTACGGCTACTGGTTTGCGCCCGAACGTGAGATGCTGCAAACGGCGATTGACGAAGCGCAGAAAAATGTCACCGGCACGGTACGTCTCAAATTGTACAAAGGAAACGTGGTCATCGCTGGCCGCAAGTCAGACAAGACCCTGTACAATCCTGATGTCGCCACGTTCGAAGCTGGGGGCGACTATCGGCAGGCTGATGCGGAAGGCTTCATCCGCCTCAACTCATTGCGATTGCGGTTACGGGCGTTGGCGCAGAAATAGCTTCGAGCTATGAGCTGTTAGCTATTAGCAAGGCAAAGGGAAAGTCTGTACTGTACGTCCCTCTACTGCTGTCCTGACTAAAACTAATAGCTAACAGCTCATAGCCTTTCTCCATGAAACAAAAAGTTACTGACAAAGCCTGGGCCGGACGGTTCACCGCTGCCGCCAACCCGCTCATGGAAGAGTTTACCTCGTCGTTAGCGGTTGATCAGCGCCTTTCGTCGTACGATATTCGTGGCAGTATCGCACATTGCCGCATGCTGGTGAAACAAAAAATTCTCACTCGCGCCGAGGGGGAGAGAATCGTCAAGGGTCTTGAGAGTGTCGGGCGCGAGTTAGAGCAGGGACGCTTCACTTTTTTACCTTCTGATGAAGACATCCATATGGCAATCGAGCGGCGCCTCATCGAAAAAATTGGCCCGCTAGGGGGAAAGCTGCACACTGCGCGAAGCCGTAACGATCAGGTCCTGCTGGATGTGCGTTTGTACTTACGGGACGAAATTACCGCGATTCTCCAGTTGATTGGGGGATTACAAAAGCAACTTGCGCGTGTGGCGAAACGTCACGGCGAGGTAGTAATGCCGGGCTACACGCATCTGCAACGCGCCCAGCCGGTCTTGCTGGCCCATCACCTTTTGGCCTACTATGAAATGCTCAGCCGCGATCGCGAGCGTCTCCAGCAGTGCAATGAGCGAGTAAACGTGCTGCCGCTCGGGGCAGGCGCACTAGCCGGGACAACGCTGCCCATCGATCGCCACCATGTTGCTCGCTTACTCAATTTTCCTCGGGTCAGTGAGAACAGCCTCGACACGGTTGCGGATCGCGACTTTCTCGTCGAGTTTCTTTCCGCCAGCGCCATTGTGTGTATGCACCTCAGTCGTCTGGCGGAAGAGCTAGTCCTGTGGTCGAGCAGTGAGTTCGGCTTTATCGAATTACCTGATGCCTTCGCGACTGGCAGCTCGATGATGCCGCAGAAGAAAAATCCCGACGTGCCGGAGTTGGTTCGCGGTAAGACCGGCAGGGTTTACGGTAATCTGGTTGCTCTGCTGACGATTCTGAAAGGGTTACCGTTGTCTTATAATCGCGATCTGCAAGAAGACAAGGAGCCATTGTTCGATACGGTGGATACGGTCAAAGGTGCGTTAGCTATTTTGGAGGCGATAATTCCGCAGGTTACTTTTCGCACCGAGCGCTTACGTCAGGCTGCCCTGGGTGGATTTACGCTAGCAACTGACGTCGCCGATTATCTCGTCGAGAAGGGGATGCCGTTTCGCCAAGCCCATGCGGTGGTCGGAGCGGTGGTGCGTGCGTGCTTAGCCGAGAATAAAGGCTTGGAGCAACTCTCTCTCGAAGAATGGCGGCATTTTTCTCCCTTATTCGAGCGTGATTTGTTGCCTCGCCTGACACTGGAGTCGGCAGTCGATCGTCGCCGTTCGTATGGCGGAACCGCGCGGGTCAATATTCAGCGGCGGTTACGGTCGATTGGCATCTAGTAATGGATTGCAGTCGTATGCGGTACAGATTATGAGTTCAGTTTTTGTAGGGCAGGCTGCGCCTGCCATCTCCGGCGGGCAGAGCCCACTCTACCTTGGTAGCGTCCAGCGTCGCAAACTTCAGATGCCGAGGTTGGAGGCCGGGGTCCGGAATCGGTGCTCCACTTCGTGCCTGTCCCGTCTCCTCTCTATCTCTGTCTTGCTCTTTATCTTACCTGCTTGTGGTCGAAAGACGCCGGTTGTTCCACCCGAGCTAGCGGGGCCGGAAGCAACTGATGACCTGACGCTTGAAGTTGACAACAAAGGCATTACCTTGCGGTGGGGTCGCCCACAAGAGTACGCTGGCGGCAATACTATGGAAGACTTAGGGGGGTTCGTGGTTTTGCGCGCAATTCAGCCTGATCAGGGGCAAACAAACACTTTCACGAAGGTTGCTACCATTACGGTAGAAGACCGCGACCGCTTTCGTAAGACCAAGAAATTTACCTATACTGACGACCAACTCACGGCTGGGACCCTCTATCGGTATCGGGTGCAAGCGTTTACCTTAGACGGTTACTACAGTAGTCCCTCAAACACCGTTGAGCTGGTTTGGAAGGGAGGACCATAGTCGATGCATCATTTCCACTATCGCCAGGGCGAACTGTATAGCGAAGAGGTTCCGGTCTCGCGTATTGCTGCGCAAGTAGGAACGCCGGTCTATATTTATAGCCTGGCGACGCTCCGTCGCCATTATAAGGTATTCGATGACGCCTTCGCGCGCATCAAACATCTTGTGTGTTTCTCGGTGAAGGCGAACTCGAATCTCGCAGTGTTACGAACTTTTGCGCGTGAGGGGAGTGGGTTTGATGTGGTGTCAGGCGGGGAATTGTTCCGGGCGCTAAAAGCCGGCGCCAATCCGCGCAAAATCGTCTTTTCTGGGGTGGGAAAAAGCCGGGACGAGATCGCGTACGCACTGCAGCAGAACATTCTCATGTTTAATGCCGAGTCTGAGCAAGAACTTGATGCGATTAACGCCGTAGCCGGGAGTCTGGGGAAAAAAGCGCCGGTCACCCTGCGAGTGAATCCAGATGTCGATCCCAAAACCCACCCGTATATTTCTACCGGAATGAAGAAAAGCAAGTTTGGCATCGATATCAAACGTTCGCTGGCCGAATACGAACGGGCGCGGACCTTAGCGAATCTGCAAGTTCTCGGCGTCGATTGCCATATCGGCTCACAGTTGATCTCGACCTCGCCCTTTGTGGATGCCCTCGCGAGAGTGAAGGAGCTGATTTTGCACCTGCGCGAGCGGGGATTTACCATCGCATATCTCGATTTGGGCGGTGGGCTCGGCATCACCTATAACGATGAGCAACCCCCTGAGCCTAAGGACTATGCTGGTTCACTGATGGAAATGATGGGCGCCTTGGCAACGCCGAGTACCGGTGCGGTGCCGTCTGGCACCGACCTTACGGTCGTGCTGGAACCCGGTCGAGTGATCGTCGGCAATGCCGGCATTCTGCTCACTCGGGTGTTATATCTCAAGAGTAACGGCGAGAAAAATTTCGTTGTCATTGATGGGGCCATGAACGACTTGATCCGCCCTGCGCTCTACGGCTCGTATCAAGCGATTCAGCCAGTAAAACAGACCACTGATAAAAAAATTGTTGCCGATGTCGTGGGGCCAATATGCGAGAGCGGGGATTTCTTTGCCAAAGATCGTGAGGTGAGCGCTTTTGCTCCTGGTGACTTGATGGCCGTGATGAGTGCCGGCGCCTATGGGTTTGTCATGGCTTCGAACTACAATACCCGCCCGCGTCCGGCCGAAGTGTTGGTTGACGGGACAGACTTTTCCGTGGTACGCGAGCGAGAAACTCTGGAAGATTTGCTGCGGGGGGAGAAGATCCCAGCAACACTTCAGTAACGAGTAATGAATAATGAGTAATGAGTGAAGACCGCTGGTGAATTCTCCGCTATCATCTACGTTCGCAACTCCTCACTCGGGACTGACTTATGAAACTTCCTTTCACTAAAATGCACGGCATCAGTAACGACTACGTCTATGTGAATACGTTTGCGACCAAGGTCACAGATCCGCCAACGATCGCTCAGAAGGTGAGCGATCGCCGCACCGGCGTTGGTGGAGACGGGCTGATTCTCATTTGCCCCTCTGATCAAGCACACGCCCGTATGGAGATGTACAATGCCGATGGGAGCCGTGGGTTAATGTGTGGCAATGGCATTCGTTGCGTCGGGAAATACATGTACGAACACGGCCTCGCGCGAACAAATCCGCTCAAGATTGATACTGACTCCGGTCTCAAAACGCTCTTCTTGGAAGTGCACGAGGGGAAGGTGTCGCGTGTGACCGTCGATATGGGGGAGCCTATCCTTGATGGTTCGAATATTCCTGTAGCGGCCGCCGGCCACGTGATTGACCAGGCGCTCGAAGTTGACGGAAGATCATATCGGGTAACCTGTGTATCGATGGGCAATCCGCACTGTGTGACTTTTGTCGATGCCGTCGAGCCACTGGAGCTCGAGAAAATTGGACCGCAGTTCGAGCATCATCCCTTCTTCCCCAAACGAGTGAACACCGAGTTCATTCAGGTAGTCAGTCCGACTGAGCTGAACATGCGGGTGTGGGAACGGGGCTCCGGAGAAACCTGGGCATGTGGCACTGGCGCGTGCGCGGCGGCAGTTGCTGCGGTGCTTAATCACAAAACCGGACGGCGCGTAACCTTGCACCTGCGGGGCGGCGATCTAGAAATTGAATGGCGAATAGAAGATAATCACGTGTACATGACCGGACCAGCCGAAGAAGTATTTGAGGGGACGATCGAAATTTAAGGAATGAGTAACGAAAGATAAGAGACGGGGAGATAGAGCAGACATCTCCTTTTCGCTTGACGCTCAACTCTCCACGCTCTACGTTCGATGGTAATCGAGGGAGGACATTATGGGAACAGCTCCGAAAACGTTTGCCGGATCTTTTGTTGCACTTGTGACTCCCTTCAAGAACGGAAAGGTGGACGAGAAGGGGCTGGTTGACCTGATCGAGTGGCAGATCCGCAATGGAACCCACGGAATCGTCCCCTGCGGCACGACTGGTGAGTCAGCGACGCTCTCGCATGAGGAACACACCCAGGTCGTCAAGCTGGTTGTCGATGCCACGAAGAAACGAGTGCCGGTCGTTGCCGGTACGGGCTCGAACTCGACCACCGAGGCGATTCGGCTGACCCGCGAGGCGCAGGAGGTCGGTGCTGATGGTGCCCTGATGATTTCCCCGTATTACAACCGCCCGACCCAAGAAGGGATCTATCAGCATTACAAAGCGGTGGCACAAGCCGTGCCTGGCTTCCCGATTATTTTCTACAATATTCCTGGCCGGACCGGTTCAAATATTGAGCCAACGACAATGGCGCGCTTAGCCGAGATTGATAACATTGCCGGGGTGAAAGAAGCCGCCGGCTCGATCGATCAGGTGCTTAACATCCGCCATGCGTGCGGTGATAAACTGGCCATCCTCTCGGGTGAAGACTCGTTGACCTTTTCGATGATGTCGCTTGGCGGCAAAGGGGTCATCAGCACGATTGCCAACGTGGTGCCGCGAGAGATGGCGGATCTCGCCAATGCCTGCTTCGCCAAACAATGGGAGAAGGGTGCGCAGATCCAGCTTCAGCTTATTCCGCTGATCCGTGCGCTATTCATCGAAACCAATCCTATTCCACTGAAAACAGCACTTGCCTTGATGGGTAAATGTACGCTCGAACTGCGACTCCCCCTGGTGTCGATGGCCGAAGGCAATCTGGCGAAGCTAAAAGAAGTTCTTAAAGAATATCGCTTGATTGGGTAAGCATCAGAGAACCACGGTGGCGAGTGTAGGGGCACGGCATGCCGTGCTCCTACACTCTTTGCAAAGGAGAAAACCATGCCAGTCAATGTCGTCGTTTGCGGTGCCGCCGGACGGATGGGAAAACTCCTCGTGAGTCTGGTCCAGGAGCATGCCGAAGCGCGCCTCGCTGGTGCGGTTGAGGTTTCGGGCCACTGGGCGGTCGGAAAGGATGCCGGCGAAGTTGCCGGTATCGGGCCGGTCAGTGTAAAGATCACAGACCACTATGGTGCAGTTGCAACGCCGGATACGGTTACCCTCGACTTTACTCTGCCTGAAGCCGCGCTCGAACACCTCCGCACGGCAGTAGAAAGAGGAGCGGCGATTGCCATTGGCACGACCGGTTTTTCTGCGGCGCAGCGTGCCGAGGCGGAGGAGATTGCGCCGAAAACGAGAGCGTTGATTGCTCCCAACATGAGCATTGGCGTAAACGTGCTGCAGAAGGTCGTAGCCGACGTCGCACGAATTCTCAAAGAGGGGTTCGACCCCGAGATTATAGAAATCCATCACCGCTTTAAGGCCGATGCGCCCAGTGGGACTGCCCTTGCACTAGGTCGAACTATTGCTGCCGCGCAGGGGAAGGACTTCGATCGAACCGCGACGCTTGCCCGCCAGGGGATCACCGGCCAGCGCAAAGACGAAGAGATCGGCATCATGGCGTTGCGTGGTGGGGATGTCGTCGGTGATCATACCGTGATCTTCGCCGGCTTTGCCGAGCGCCTGGAACTCACCCATCGGGCGCAGAGCCGAGAGTGCCTGGCTCGCGGTGCTTTGCGGGCCGCCCTGTGGCTCCCGCACCAGAAGCCTGGGCTCTATGCGATGAAGGACGTTCTAGGGTTATAAGCCAGAGAGAAGCTTCGCTTTTTTAGTTTTCCCTTGCTTCTGTACAGCGTACCCCTTTTTGCAATGACTTTGCGTGGTGGCTTTCGTTATGGCCTCACGCACGCCAAAGCGTCCGCTTGAACAAAGAGTGAGAATAGTATCAGTGAGTGACCATCGTACACCCTTTTTTGATCGTGTTGCTGCCTGCATGCCTTCCTCCTCCCATTGCCACCACCTCCAACTTTCCTCCTCAGCAGAAGGAAAAGATGGCCCTAGGCAACAGTTCTCTTCTCCTTGAGCAAATATGCGCCGAAGGGCGTTCAAGCAAGATTTAACTATTTCCCCTGAAACTGCGCCGGCCGTTTTTCGAGAAAAGCGGCGACTGCCTCTTTGTGGTCCTGGGTCTTGAAGAGGTAGTTGAGGCCGAAAGTCTCGGCTTGCACCGCCGCGTCAAAGTCGCTCTCCGCACCCTGGTGCAGCGCGCGTTTAGAGACAGCGAGGGCAAGCGGTGGGAGATCAGCAATTTGGCTCGCCATCTGACGCACCGCAGCCATCAGTCCTTCGCCAGGAACGACCTGATTAACGAGACCGATGTCGAGCGCTTCTTTGGCTTTGAGCATCTTGGCAGTATAGGTCAGCTCAAGCGCTTTCGCGAGGCCAATGAGCCGGGGCAGCATAAACGTCGAGCCCAACTCCGGCATCAAGCCCATCCGCGCGAAGATCGCGCCCATTGAGGCTTCTTCTGCCATGATACGGATGTCTTGCAGCAAAGTGAGAGTAAGACCAATACCGACCGCCGCTCCATTGATAGCCGCAATGGTCGGTTTGGGGCAGTTATGGAGCGCATAGTGCAGCCCACTGCGCGGGTGAACAACCTCATTCCCACGCGGTGCATTACCCTGAGCGCGCTCGTCGATATCTTTTTGGAAGACTGCTCCCACATCGGCACCAGAGCAAAACCCCCGACCGGCACCGGTCATGATAATAACTCGGACATCATGGCGTTTGCCGAGAGACTCGTAGGCATGCGTTAATTCGTCACCCATGAGGGCCGTGTAAGCGTTTAACTTCTGCGGACGGTTCAGCGTGACGACAGCGATATGATCCCGGACCTCAACAGCAATCTCTTTATAATCCATACGATCTCCTCGGCGTGGGGAATGCGATGTGGCGAAGATAGCGCATGCGCAAGGGAGTGAAAAGCCTCTATGTTCTACGTAAAGGGGGTTGCATGGGCGCCAGGATGGAACGACAATGCGCTCACAGCATGAACAGGTTAGCTTTGCTATTTCCTCTCTTGCTGGGGTTTTTCCTCCTTGGTGCTGCTTTACCTCCAGCTTGGGGCCAGTACGAGGTCGAACAAGAAAAGCCATTCTGGATAAGAGGGCTGCTTGACGTACGGGTCGCGCAAGGGGGACAAGCGCCAAGCTGGACTGACAGAGGCCCGGGGAAGACACGATATGGAGGCAGATCAACATCTCTAGGCTTTGAGCGCGTGACGCGGGTTGCCCTGTCGCAACTGGCGATTGAAGTAGGAGGGACTCTCCCCTGGGGAATAAGGGCCCAGGCGCAACTCAATTGGGATACCGACATTAATGGTGATGCCCGGCCGTCGCTGATTGAGGCCTTCCTGCGCAAAGAGTGGGGGGAGTGGGAGAACGGCTGGGGGTTTCAGACTGGCGTGATGAATATCCCTTTTTCCCTGGAACACGTCGGACCAGCGTGGACCCCTCAATACACGCTCTCCGCCTCAGCCCTCAATAGCTGGATCTGGGAAGAGATCCGTCTCGTGGGAGTCGAAGGAGAACGGTGGCAGGTGACGAAGGCTGGAATACGGCTGGACCTGTTGACAGGAGCCGGGTTTGGACCGGATCAACTAGGCCGACTGCTGGCCGTGCGCGGGTGGGCGCTGGGTGACGTCCTAAGCGGTGTCAACAGTGACCTGCCGCTTCCTGCACGTGGTGTACAAACTGCTATCTTTTATGAGGAGGACTATCGACCTGCAATCTATACCTGGTTCACTATCAGCGATGAGCGGGAGAGGGGAGCGCTGAGAATTGGGTACTTGGATAACTTGGGTGATCAGGGCACTACAGGGGTATGGGAAACGCGCTTTGGCATGGTCGGGGCGATTCTCCATCCGCTCGCGCGGATGGATCTTTTAGTGCAGTATCTGGAAGGAGTCGCCCGGGTGCGCAGCCCCTCAAACGATAGCTCGTTGCGCGCGTTTTATGTGCTACTGTCGTACCACTACCAGGGGCACCGCCTTAGCGTCCGTTACGATGATTTCCGTGTGCATGACCTGGACGGGACCCCTTCTACCCGCGAACGCGGTGACGGAGTGACCCTTGCTTATCTTTTCGAGTTCGGTCTCCATCACCGGGTCGGGTTTGAATATATATGGCTCCACAGCCACCGTCCGACGAGCATGCCCCCGGACCCATCGCAAGATGGATGGCAACTGAGCTATCGCTTTCGCTATTGACGGAAGACGAAAGACCACCAGCGTGCACCAGCAAAAATTTCTTTTTCCTTTCTTACTTTTCTTGCTCGGAGTTGCACTGCTTACGACCTCTCCTGCAGCAGGGGCGACAGTCTCGGGCCGTGTCGTAGGGTCGGACGGTAAAGGTGTTGCCCAGGCGATCGTTTTCGTGCAAGCCCTCCCCCCAGGAGTGACGCCACCGCCTGTCTCGCAGTCGGCCATCATGGATCAGGTGAACAAGACCTTCGTGCCTGGTCTTCTGCCGGTGGTTGCAGGCACGGAAGTGCATTTCCCTAATCACGATCAGATCCAACACCACGTCTATTCTTTTTCGCGTACCAAGAGTTTTGAGCTGCCGCTGTATAAAGGGGAGGAAGCTTCCCCGGTTGTCTTTGACAAGGCCGGTGTGGTCAAAGTCGGCTGCAATATCCACGATTGGATGTCAGGCATCATCCTGGTCCTTCCCACTCCCTATTATGCTGTTACGGACGAGGGCGGACAATTTACCCTGCAGGACCTCCCTCCGGGTGCTTACACACTTGCCTGCTGGCATGCACTAAGCCAGGTCAAAGTAGAGGAGACCGTACAACAGGTTCAGGCGGACGAAAACTCACCCGAGGTGAAGTTCACCCTCTCTCTCGCAACCGCCAGGCCGCACCCTGCCATCCGTGGGGCGAGAGGGGACCGATGAGTTGGTGGGCACGCAGTCGGCTCCGCAGCAAAATTTTCTGTGCGTTCTCGGCGCTCATCTTGGTCGTGTCGCTTGCCGTTCTCGGATTTACCCAGTTCATCGTTAGCCAGCAAGTCCAGGCAACCTTACGGCAGGAACTGCTCACTACCGGTCAAGTCTTCCAGGGTTTGTTGCAAGAACAAGCTGAACGACTCCGTACCAATGCTGCTCTCCTGGCTGGAGACTTTGCCTTAAAAAAGGTGGTAGCTCCCGCTTCTGATTATGACCCTGAAACGCTCGCGTCTGCCGCGCTCAACTATCAGCAGCGCATTGGTGTCGATCTTCTCTGGATGACCGATGAGAATGGGACCCTTCGTGCGGATGCAAATGCGAAAAAAACCAGCGGCACGTCCGTGGCAACCCTTTCACCGCTAGCAGAGGCGTTGCAGAGCGGGGAAGCGACGACGGCAATCACCGCGATTGAGGGAAAGCTTTTCCAACTCGTCGCTGTTCCCGTGTTAGGACCTGATGTCATTGGTTTTCTGGTGCTGGGAGAAGAGATCAATGACGCCCTGGCACAGCAGCTAGAGAAAGACACCGGATCGCGCGTGACGTTTCTCTCTCATGCGCAATTGTTCGCAGCCTCATGGGGACCCTTAGATCGCGAGCGACTCTTTCCGGATGGGCATATTCCTGCGATGCTCTGGGATTCTCAACCGAACACGACGATGCTTTTACACCTTGCCAGCGAGCGGTTCCTCTCGCTGTTGGTGCCGATTGCCGCGCACTTGCCGACTCCACTGTTTGCTCTTGTCCAACGTTCTTATGATACGGCGTTGGCACCATTCTATGATTTGCGGCGGCGGATTCTTGGGGTTGGAGCGGGAGCGATTCTGCTGGCATTAGCTGTCAGCATTGGGCTGGCCAATGGTATTACCACGCCAATCCAAGGACTGGTAACAAGTATGCATGAGATTCTCCGGGGGAACTTTCAGCAGCGCTTACGCGTTAATCGTCAGGACGAAATTGGTTTTCTTGCCGATTCCTTTAACGAAATGGCTGCGGGTTTGGAAAAAGGCGAGCAGATTAAAGATACCTTTGGCCGCTTTGTGTCGCATGATGTCGCCGAGGCGGTGCTCAACGGACATATTCCCCTTGCTGGAGAACGGCGGGAGGTCACTATTCTCTTTCAAGATATTCGCGGGTTCACCAGTATCAGTGAGAAGCTGGACCCGGCGGAACTATTACGGGTATTGAATCAGTTCTTCACTGAAGTAGTGGCCGCAGTAGAAGCAGAGGACGGAGTGGTGAAACAATTTACCGGTGACGGAGCGATGGTGTTGTTCGGTGCGCCGGTCGCGCACGACGATGACCCAGCCCGGGCGGTGCGAGCAGCGTTAGGGATCGTCCATCGCTTAGCGAGTCTGAATGCGCGACTGCGAGCGCAAAATGGACCCCTGCTCCGGATCGGGGTCGGCATCCATACCGGTGAGGTTGTGGCTGGACGCATTGGCCCGGATGAGCGAGTTGAGTACGGTGTGGTGGGAGATCCGGTAAATCTCGCCAGTCGTATCGAGGGACTGACGAAAGAGATGCAGGCGACCCTCTTGGTTTCGCAGATAACAGCCGCCAAACTTGGCCCTGGGTTCACCCTGGGTCGTTCAGCCGCTCTTGCGGTTAAAGGTAAAGAAAAACCTATAGAGGTTGTTGAGGTGTTGGCTTATGAACCGGTCGTCGAAGAATCTCATGACGAGAGTCCTTCGCTGATCGTTTCTCCTTCCCTTACTGATCACTGAACGAATTGCTCATCAGGAGACAATCTGCGATCAGCTCCATTTGCCTTGTCTGGTCGGGAATGTAAGCGCTTGGGCCAGCCGGCGAAGAAAATCTTTGCGGGGAATTTCGTAACTGCCTAGACGTTGCAGGTGTGGATTAGTAATCTGGCAGTCGACCATGGTGAACTCCCACTCGGTTAATCGCTGGGCAAGCGTGGCAAAGGCGGCTTTTGATGCGTTCGCTACCCGTTTGAACATCGACTCACCAAAAAACGCGCCTCCTAAACTGACACCATAAATCCCACCAGCCAAGCGCCCGTCCAGCCATGCCTCGGCTGAGTGAGCGAATCCCGCTTCATAGAGTGCGCAATATGCGTCGATCATCTCTTCAGTGATCCAGGTACCTTGCCCTTGTTCGGTGCGAGTTTCCGCGCATCCGCGGATGACCTCCGAGAATGCCCGGTCGAAGGTGACAGTAAAGTATCCTTGCCGTAGCACTCGTTGCAAGCTACGAGAGACGTGGAAACTTGACGGCTCCATGATGCAGCGCTGCGGCGGGCTCCACCACAAAATCGGTGTATCCCCTTCGTACCACGGAAAGATACCGAAACGATACGCAAGCAGGAGGCGTTCACTACTCAGGTCACCGCCCACCGCGAGTAACCCATCCGGGTTGGCCTGTTCAGGATGAGGAAAGATTAACGCGTTCGAAAGTCGATATACTGGCATCGTGTATACAGCTCATGCGGAGAAATTCTTTCACTATAAAAAATGCTGCTCGTGGAAAGATCATGGAGTCGAGGTATCGTCTGAAAAACGTTCGCTTGTGTCAACCTCTCCCGTTCTCTTGCATTTTGGACATAAGTGCGGGACAACTCTTAGCGAGAGGAATGCTACCAAGGAGGAAATCTCATGCCACGAGTCAGTACTGTTCCATTCGAGCAGATTACGCCAGATCTGCAAGCAGTCATGCGTGAGTATGATAAGGAGCTGGGAGGGTCGGAATTCGTCCAGGTGTTTGCCCATGCACCAGATGTGTTTCGCTCGTTTATCAACTTTTATTTTCCTCTCGTCTCGCAGACGCGAGGAACGATCGATATGAAACTGACCGAGTTGGCACGATTAAAGGTGGCGGAACAGAATGACTGTAACCTTTGACTGCACGCCCGGTTTGCCTTGGCAAGGCAACAAGGATTGACTGAGGAGTTGATCGCCGAGATTCCCCACTACCAGCAAAGTGTACTCCTTACCCCACGAGAAAAGGCCGCCATTCATTTTGCCGAAACCCTCGCCGGTGATCATCGGCACGCCTCGCAAGAACTGTTTGATGAGTTACGACAATACTTCACTGAACCCGAGATTATCGATCTCGGCTGGCGGATTGTCACGTTTGTCGGATATGGCCGGTTCATTCATGCGCTCGGCCTAGAAATCGGTCAGACGTGCCCGCTGTCTTTTGCCGCGACCGCAAAATAACGAGCATGAGTGAAGCAGGATGCGATGCACCTGGGAAAACCCGAGGCTGGAGTGTGGGCAAAGCGTTTTTTTAGTTTCATAATGTAGGGGCGTATAGCTATACGCCCCTACGAAGCTAGGCACGATCGAGCGCGAGATTAAAGCGCTCAAGTAATTCTTCAGGCGAGAGAGCGGGAGTTGCAGACTGCTCGCTGACAGGAGGAGGTGCTGGGGTGGGGTGCTCCTGTTTGGGAGCGGCGCAGTGGGCTAATAATACAAGCGGAAGAGAGAACAGGAGATGAGGGAGCAGGTCTTTGCTGATAGATTTCACGGTTGCCACCCGAGCGAAGAACAAGAAGACGTTGATACGTTTGCTTTCTCATCTACTCTTTGGGTTTCTCTTCTTTGGTTTTTAACTCTGTCCCGTGCTCGTCAATGAAGGAACGGATGTCATTGGCCATTTCCAGGAGCTTGATCCACTGCTCTTTGTACAACGTGACCGGGAAGCGACCGAGTCCATACACAGAAACGCCACCTTTTTCACTCACCTTTAGGGAAACCCCTTTCGAACTCCTAGTTTTCAGTGCAGCATTTTCGGCTCTGAGCCGTTCTAATTCTGCACGCAAATCTTCATCAGCCATATTCACCGTCCTTCCTTTCCGTGCGTCATAGTACGGACGTACGGGCTATCTCATGGGCGGCTTCAGCAAGCAGCTCGGCCCGTTGATTGAAGTCGCTGAGACGCTCATCCTGTAGCTGCCCATTCTTATATAAGACAAAAAGCTGCATACATACTGTGGCCGTTTTCCACAAAGCAAATACTTCATAAAAAGAAATAGCGCTCACGTCGCGTCCGCTACGCTCGGCATACCGTTGCAGCACCTCGGCGCGAGTGTAGAAACCAGGTAATGTGGTTGGCGCTGAGGAAAGAGATTGACGGCCGGGGGCATCGTCTGCTTGCGTCCAATAATTAAGGAGAAGTCCAAGATCCACAAGTGGATCGCCTAACGTACACTGATCCCAGTCAAACAGAGCAAGGATGAGGGCGATATCTGCTGGATCGACCATCATGTTATCCAGCTTGTAATCATTGTGAATAAGGGTTGGCGCAGGAGAGCGTGGGAGGCGGCCTAATAACCAGCGACCGAGTTCATCCATTACGGAAATCTCGTGCGCGACTTTGACGCGTTCCCATCGTTTCACCCAACTATTGACTTGACGTTCGACAAAACCTTCAGGTTTCCCTAGGGTCTCCAAACCTACGGCGCGATAATCAATCGCATGGAGATCAACGAGAGTATCGACCATCGCCTCACTCAGGCGCCGGTAGAGCTCTGGGCGATTGAGATAGACGGACGGCATCTCTTTGCGAATCACCAAGCCACGCCGACGCTCCATCACGAAGAACGGAGCACCAAGGATAGTCATGTCTTCACAAAAGAGAAAAGGACGAGATGCCGGGGGAAAAACCGGCCAGAGCGCGGATAACACCCGGAATTCTCTCGCCATATCGTATGCACCAGGCGCGACAGGACCGCTCGGTGGTCGACGCAGGACATATTCGCGATCACCAAATCGTACTAGATAAGTGAGATTCGCATGGCCGCCGGCGAACTGCACGACTTCGAGCGGGCCGTCAGTGTGTGGTAGACGGCCGCGCAAGAAACGATCGACTACCTCAAGATCGAGCGCCGCTTCTGGTCGAACCGTCACCGTTTCTGGTTCTGTCCACCCTGGGGGAGTGTGTGTCATGGGTGCCAATCCTTGCGCCGGACGTGCTCTTTATCACGGTAAGAACATGATAGGAAAGGGGAGGAGAAGAAAGTCCGTCGCTTGAGACCGCCTCCCTAAGGTAAAGCAGGCTCTGCCCGACAAAAGAGAAACTCGTAAGTGCACCGAAAGCAAGCGCAATCTGCTCCTAGAAGAGTCCCCCGAGCACGAAACCGAGGAAGACTCCCAGTAGCCCGACCACAACACTTCCCAGGATATTCACCAGTATCAAGAAGAAGCTACCATCCTGCAGGAGTCGCAGCGACTCATAGGTGAAGGTCGAGAACGTTGTATATGCACCGAGAAAACCAACCGCGAAAAACAGACGGCAATTCGGGTGAATGAAAGCTCGGTCTCGCAAGAACGCCATGAACAACCCCAGGAGGAAACTCCCAGTAATATTAATAATAAAGGTCCCGTAGGGAAAGGTCAGTCCAAAGCGCCGTGCTGCCCAGCCTCCTACCAGATAACGCGCGTTAGATCCCAAAAAACCGCCAATACCGATTACTAGGTACTCCACCCGTACAGTCCCTTCTCGTTGCTATGAGCGTTTTCTTTCCTTAATCCTCGTGCGTTCGATGAACGGTGGCGAGTAACAACCGTAATCGTTCTCATCACTGCAAAAGTTCAACAGCCCTTGTGTTTATGCACTACCCCTTGCCATCCTCATAGCGTAGCTCGCTCGCTTGTTCTATCTCGCGGCGTTCGTATTAACGAGCTCAGGGGGTTGACAGTTCCCGCTCTTTATTTCATTGCCATCGATAATAATTATCATTAAAGAGGAGTGGGTCTATGGCAAAATCTCTCAACGGTACCAAAACACACGCGAACCTCAAAGAAGCTTTCGCTAGCGAGTCTCAGGCGAACCGTCGGTATCTCTATTTTGCCCGTCGAGCTGATATTGAAGGATATCCGGATGTCGGTGGGCTATTTCGTGACACCTCTGAGGCAGAAACTGGGCATGCGTTCGGGCATCTCGATTTCATCAAAGAGGTCGGAGACCCGGCAACCGGTCAGCCAATTGGTGATACAGAGAAAAACCTGAAAGCAGCGGTAGCCGGGGAAACCTATGAGTATACGGAAATGTATCCTGGGTTCGCCAAGACTGCCCGCGATGAGGGGTTCGTTGAAGTTGCGGAGTGGTTTGAGACTCTGGCTCGGGCAGAGAAGTCTCATGCCGGTCGTTTCACCAAGGGTCTCGATAGTCTGAAAGGGTAATGACGAATAGCGAAGGGGCGTTGACCCACGCTCCTTCGCTGCTAGCGATACAGGGGTCGAATCGGTGTTAGAGCAGGTCTTTCTTACACGTTGTGGTCTGTTACGAGGATGAACGATGCAGAAAGTAACGCTAAACGAAATCGTCGGCCTTGAGCGCTACGAAAAGATTCGCGACGACTTCCGTCGTCGTATCATCGAGCTGAAGAAGCACCGACGAGTCTCGGTCGGCGACCGGATTACCTTTGTTTTTGAAAATCATGAGACGGTCCTTTTTCAGATCCAAGAGATGTTGCGGACGGAGCGCATCACCGATATCGACAAGGTCCGTTTTGAGGTTGACACCTACAACGAACTTGCCCCTAATGACGGTGAGCTTTCGACAACCATGCTGATTGAAATCACCGAACAAGCGCGCATCCGGTCTGAACTCATACGGCTTATCGGTATTGATCAGGCGGTGGCGTTGCAAGTCGGTGACGATTTCACCATTGCGGGGGTCTTTGAAGCTGGTCGGAGCACAGAGGATAATCTCAGTGCTGTCCAATATGTCCGTTTTCCTCTTTCGTCTGAGGCCCGCGCCACTTTTCAGGATGAGCGTAACGACGTGCGATTAGTGATTAATCATCCTCATTATCAAGCGCAAACGCAACTGAGCCCGGAGGTACGGCGGTCTTTGGCCGCCGATTTATAGCACACAGAAAAGGAGGTGGCGCGAGCCCGCGGAAAAGCACTCATGGTGAACGAGACCCGCAAACGAACAACCCGTCAGTTAGCCGCAGTGTATGCCGCTCTTCAAGGAGACCATTCACACCCGGGCGCTGACGAGATCCACCGGCGCGTACGGAAGACCTTGCCGCATATTAGTCTGGGAACGGTCTACTGCAATTTGCAGCGACTGGTGGAAGAAGGCAAGATTCGCTTGTTTCTGCTGGGAGAGCGGGTTGCCCGCTATGATTCCATGCTTGAAGAGCATGACCATTTTATTTGCTTTCGCTGTGGGCGAATTGAAGATGTTCTGCTAGAACGGAGCCGAGTGAACCTGGCACCGTTAGAAGACGAAGGATTCACCGTTACCGCGCACAGTTTGGCGATTCATGGCCCTTGTCAGCGGTGCGGGTACAAGCGGCAAAGGCGCCGAAGCAAAGGCGGGGGCTGCGGGCAAGTAGCACTCGAGCTACGGCGATGGTAGTGAACTTTAAGAAAGGAGGGAAGGGATGGGAGATGATTCATAAACACCTCACCGCAGAGGGCTAAAGAGGTTTTCCGGGTAAGGACGAAAAAACTCTTGGGAGGAGGCGACTGTGGTACTAGACTCTAATGATGTGTGGCAAGCGCTCTTTCGTTGGATTCACCTTGTTGCCGGAATCACGTGGATCGGACTGTTGTACTTTTTTAACCTCATCAATGCTCACGTCACGGCTGCGTTACAGCCGCCAACGCGAAGGGAGGTTGTTCCCCAACTCATGCCCCGCGCGCTGTGGTGGTTTCGTTGGGGCGCCATGTTCACTTTTCTTTCTGGTCTGCTGCTGATTATTTGGAAATATTTTCTCCTAGGCAGCGGCATGTACGGCGATGCCGGTCTCTTTGGTTCAAACGCGGGCTACTGGATCTCGATGGGCGCGCTCTTTGGCATTATCATGTGGTTCAACGTCTGGTTCATTATCTGGCCGGCCCAACAAAAGCTCATTACTTGGGTAAAAGAAGGGCAGACACCGCCAGAGCAACCGCAGGTAGCGAAGACCGCGCTGTACGCGTCGCGTACCAATACCTTCTTATCGGTACCGATGCTCTTCGGCATGTTCGCCGGAGCAGGACACTATCCCAGCATCACGTTCTTTCCGTGGTTTATCATTGTGATCGCCTTGGGAGCAGCCCTGGTATACTACCTGATCTTTAAGTTCGCCCCTGGTGTGGCCAAGACCTGGCCGTAACTAGCAGTTAGCTGTTAGCCCTTGGCTATTAGCAAGACGCGGGGAAAGCCAGGCTATGAGCGGAGAGCCAGAGAGAGTTTTTGCGGCTCGGCGCCTATAGTCCCTGCTAAAAGCTAACAGCTAAGGGCTAATAGCCCTCTTCACTTTTCGAACGTCAACACGATCTCCTTCGTCTCCTTTGCCCCTACGGTAACCTTCTGTGAGTGCATGCCAAAGCGCTCATGCCAGGCTTCAATCGTATACTCGCCTGGGGGAAGATTTTTCAGGGCGAAGGACCCATCCGCCCCACTCACCGCGAAGTACGGATGATCAAAGACGCCGATGTAGGCTCGCATCCAGGGGTGAATGTCACACTTGACCTCAATCACCACCTCGGGCTTATTCACTCTGATCGTCCGAGACGTGCCCTTCACACTGAGGCTGATATTCCATGCCTGCGCCTTTTGCGCGAACCCATGCACGTTATGAGCAAGAGGATCGCTGTTGAGGAACTTGAGCGGCTGGTCGACCTGAACCCCGGCCACGCGTGGGACAAAAATACAGCCTTTCTGGTCGATGACAACTGCCTCAGGCGGAACAGCGAAAATGCGATCCCCTAACCCCTCTTTTACATAGACGAGAGCGTTTTGTAGTTTTCCGTTAGTAACCAGAATATCGTCTGCAAGCGGATTACCCTGAGGATGTTGAACTGCGCATTCCGACCACCCGCTTAATTGCACTTCTGTCGGAGCAGGGACTGTGCCTGCGAACCGCACTTGCCCGGAGATCGTTCCAACGGTTGATAAATCAAGTGGAGTCGGTTGCCGAGCCGGTTTGGCTTGCTCTTGTCCTCCTCCACAGGCAGAAAACGACAAAAGAAGGCCCACCCCCAAGAGTACCCAGCATTTATTATTTGCCATGTGTGCAACTTGCCAGAAATAGTGATTGGATCAAGGGCAGGGCGGCACTCTCGTCTGGTGCCAGAGCCAATGAGAGTGAACCAACTACCTCTAAGGAGTTCCGCGTAACGCTTCAACTTCGACCAAATTGACACAATTGATCGGAAGTAAACCCGCGCGCAATCGATTGACATTGGCGGCGAGCCCGCGAGCGATATCGTTGTATGACAAATCTGTTACTCCTGCGGTATGCGGGGTGGCAATCACATTGTAACGAAAGAGGGGATCGTCCGGATTGGTCGGCTCATCCCAGAACACGTCGAGCCCTGCACCGGCAATAATTTCCTGGGCAAGTGCTGCCACTAATGCTTCATGATCAATCACCGGGCCGCGCCCTACGTTGATGAGAAAGGCGCTTCTTTTCATTAACGCAAGCGCTGACGCATTGATAATTCCCCGAGTCATTGGCGTCACAGGTAGTGCGAGAACGACGAAATCAGCCTCCCCTAATACTTCTCCTAGATTTTGTGGGCTGCCAAGAAAATCTAACCCTAATTCTTGTCGCAGAACCTCGGTCGGATGCTGTTTGATGCCGAGCAGGCGCATCTGGAAGCTTTGCAAATGTCTCGCCAACTCCGTCCCAATGCTGCCGACTCCCACGATCGCGACAGTCTTTCCCATCAGTCCGGCACCGAGAGGTGCGCCAAAAGTGCGGTTCCGCACATTGGCCCGCGCGCGCGGAAATTTGCGGGCGAGGGCGAGCATGAGAAACACGGCATGCTCAGCGACCGACACGGCATTCCCGGCTCCTTCATGACCAGGGACGTTCGCAACATAGATGCCCTGGCGTGTGGCTGCAGGAATATCTACCCCTTCGAGGCCAACGCCGAATTGGTGAATGATTCTCGCTGAGGTATGAGCAATAACCTCGGCATCGACCCGGAACATGGCAGGGATGAGAACATCCACGGTTGCCGCAGCCCTATGGACCTGGTCGGCTGGGCACGTACGGATGGTATCGTCAGGTAAATGCTGCTGGAGAATTTCAGCGCAATGCGGGAAATGGGTCGTACAAATGAGGATATGCATAGCTCAGAAATGGGGCGGCTCGCTCGATTGCCGATCCTGCGGTTCGAGCTGAATCGTGATGTGGTCAATGCCAAACTGTTCGTGGATGGTTTTTTCTAGGGCATCGAGAAGCACATGATGATCGTCACAGTCGCTGTTGACCACTGCATGGGCGGTCAGCGTGAAAAGCCCCGACGTTAATGTCCAGACATGGAGATCGTGAACGCGCTTTACCCCCTCGACCGCCTCTAGAGTACGCTGCACCTCGGCGAGGTCGAGGTGGGGTGGCGCCGCCTGCATCAAAATATCGACAGACTCGCGGACTAAACTAAACGAACTGACCAGGATTAAAATCCCGATGAGCATACTCGTGGCCGGGTCAACCCAGAGCCATCCGGTCCGTATGATCATCACACCCGCCACGATTGCCCCCACTGAGCCGAGTGCGTCACTCAATACGTGCAAGAAGACGCCGCGAAGGTTCAAGTTCGTGTGCTGCGTTCCATGCAATAACCAAACGGTCAGAAGATTGACTGCCAGGCCGACGCTCGCAATTAATACCATACCATGTCCGTAAACCTCTACCGGAGACGAGAAGCGATAATACGCTTCGCGGAAGATAATACCGGCGATAAGCCAGAGTGCCAAACCGTTCAAAAAGGCAGCTAAGATTTCGGCTCGATAATAGCCAAACGTCTTTTGCGATGTTACCGGCAAGGTCGCGATATAGGTGGCGAACAAGGAGAGTCCCATCGCTGTAATGTCCGACAACATGTGCCCGGCATCGGAAAGTAGAGCCAGGCTGTTCGTCAGCCAACCGCCAATGAATTCAACGATGCAATACCCTGCGGTGAGTCCCAGAGCGATCGTGAGCTGTCGCCAGCTGTGGTCGTGAGCGTGCTCCATAAGAGTTACAACTCAAGTAGAGAACTAAGGTATCTCCACGAAATGGACGAGGAACTCAATCGAGAACAAGGTGACAGAAGCGCATCGTGCTTTCTCTGATCCAATGAAAGTGGCCAAACAATTGGTTGTGATCAAAGAAAAACACGATGCGCCTACTCACAGGATTGCACCCAAAGGTTCTCTGCGCCGTCCCCTCCTTGCATAGCACACTCTCTGCGGCCATCACGGCAGCCGTCGAAGCCCTTCTGCACCGGGCATCGCTGACCGTCCCCGCGCTCAGTGCTACCACCCTCCCACCCGCCAGTTCCAGCCCCCATCCCATCCTGACGCTAGACGGCAAACGCCTGCAGCGTGACTTGTACTTCCACGCCCTGAAGGCCGATCGGGTCGAGGTCGGCCTCACGCTCAGTCGCTCGCACCCTCGCGTCCGCCTCCACCCCTGATTGCTCCGCGCCACGCTCTGCTGCCGTCGCAGCGCGTGCGCCGCAGGAACTCAAAGGCGCAGGCCTTGAGGTGGACCGAACCAGCCTGATGTTAGCTTTGCTCACGCGGAACACCGGATCTTCTTCCTATTGATCGCCCACACCGGCAAATCACGTTTCCGCTCACGAGTCTGCTGTAGACCCAAGTGCTACGCTAATTGGATTGAGGCGACGTTGCCTTCTGCTATCGTAGCAATGATCCGCCTTACGTTTCCTGCCTTACCTTTGCGTAAATCCTGGCGCTTTCCCGTCTAACCACGTCCCGAGTTCCTGCGCTGCAAAACGCAGCCCGACATAAAACGTGCCGAACAGCGCGTAGACGGCGCTGGCTTCATCGAAGCGCATTTCATAGACGAGTTTTTTGAACACGAGGGGATCATCAGCAAACAAATCGACGCCCCATTCCCAATCATCGAAACCAATCGAACCAGAAATGATCTGCGTTACTTGACCCGCGTACCGACGACCAATCAACCCGTGATCGCGCATCATCTGCTGACGATCAGTGATCGAAGCCTGGTACCAATTCTTTATCTCTCCGCGTTTCTTATCCATTGGATAAAAGCACAGGTAACGGCATGGCGGAACTGGTGGCCAGAGCCGTTGCGTCATCACCTGACGTTGTCGAGTTAACTCTTCCTCGACGGCTTGGTTCCACTCCGCCGTGCCGGGTTGGATGCCCTTTTCTTGCAGCGCGGCGTATAGACGGGTGCTCGCTTCGTAGAGCCCGAGTTCGACCACCGAGAGATACGAAGTCGTGCCTTCAAGAAATTCACTGAGCCGGAGCTGAGCAAGCTGCAACTCGGCTTGGTTGAGGTCGTCAAAGGTCTTGCGAAAATGGAGCAGCAACAAATCGCCCTTGTGCCCAAGCAGGGAAAACAACGCGCTTTGTCCTTCCTGGCGCTGTTCCATTTCAGCGAGAACTGCACTCGCTTCCTCTACGACTTTTTGCCGCTCGATCGCAGGCAGCGTCTTCCACGACGGCCAGCGGAAGCGAAACATTTGGTGCAGCATACTCCAGCCTTCCAGGGCGAGAGGGACAGCGGGCAAGCGTAAATCGTGTGTTTCAGGCCGTTCCATGACAAACTCCTCATTCCTTTTGCCGTCGTAATTCTACAAAGCCTGTTGCAGGGCCGCGAGTAGCTCTTTTAAGTTGCCACAGGGAAGCACCGCGTCACACACCGGCGTGTACAGGTTCATGACACTGTCGCCAGTATTCCAGCGCGCCGCTGGCTCGGGATTCAGCCAAATCAGTTTTTTTGCCGAATTGTGTATCCGACCCAAAAGATCTGGGCGTGGTGGACGGCGGTTATTGCGCGCGTCTCCTAAAATTAGTACGAGGGTTTGCCGCGTTAGTAATTGCTCGCCGCCTTCTTGCCAAAATTGCTGTAGGACCTTGCCGAAGTCTGAGCGCGCGTACAGATCGAGTTCCGCGTGCGGGACCACATGCCCATTCTCGAAAGAAATTTCACAGAGGCGGTCAACATAGGCAAAGGTGCGCACGCGGCGGAAATAGTTAGTTGCCGGAGCAATCAGCGCCAGCAAAAAATCACTGACGAGCGCCACCGAACCAGACAGGTCACACAAGGCCAATAAGTCGGGCTTTCCCGGGCGCCGGCCACGCAGCAATAAGTCCATCGGTACCCCACCGTGAGCGATTGAAGCGCGAATCGTACGACGAAAATCAAGCCGCCCGCGTTTGCGGCGCTTATAGCGCCGACTAAGCCGGCCTCGCAAACGTCGAACCAGGTCTTCGACCAGTTCCTTCGTGCTCTCAACATCGCGGGCGTCAAAAGCCTGAAAAGGTTTTTCAAGTAGTGCTTTCCGTTTGGCGAGTTTGGTTTTGTCCCCTTCTTCGTCTGCACGCGGGTGGATTCCTTTACGCGTTTCCTCTGGCGTATCGGGAAACGATAACAACCCGTGATGACTCCTCGGTTCGCTCTGCTTTTTCGGTTGTTCTTGTACCGAGCGCTCAGTGGTACGCTCCTCCGGCAGGCGCTCTTGCGGTCGCCCGAGACTACCTTGAGCTTTCGTTTGTTGTCGCTCACCTTCGCCAGTATCAGTCTGACGCTTAGCTTTCCGCCGTACCCCAGGACCAGTAAAGAAGCGGGCGAAAGTTTCATCGAAGACAGGACGATCTTCTTCTTCTTTCACCAGACAAACGGCAAAGGCCTCACGTAACTGTTCGCGTTCGAGTCCGACGGCCGCAACTGCCTGCAAAGCATCCATACTCTCGCCCACAGAAATCCGCAGACCAGCCGTGCGCAATTCATTGATGAAACGAAGAGTGAGGGTACGCATGGGCCGGGGGTTGGGGATCAGGGGTTAGGGGTTGGTGAAAAAAGAAGAGAACGAAAAACGACGTTGACGATGCTTAAGAAACTCATCCCTAATCCCCAGCCCCTAAACCCGCGGTTGCCGTCGCTCGCGATAAATCTTCATCGATTCAACAAAGTCGCCGGTCTCGATGGAGGCGGCCCGCGCATGGTCGATTTCCGCAGCCAGAGTATCACTATCAAGGTGCCACGCTTGGGGGAGCAAGTGCTTTGCGACTGCCGCTGCTTTCCAGCCGATTTTCAAGCAGCGCTCGACCAGCTTGGTCGTTTCTGTCTCAAGCTCAGCAGGTTCGACCAACCGCGTTAGCAGCCCCCAACGCTCAACCTGGGCGGCATCAAATCGCTCCCCAAGAATAATCATTTCTTTGGCTTTGGCGAGACCGATCAGTTGTGGCAAGCGGTATGATGGACCGGCGTCCGGTGGCGAACCGTACAAGATCTGCGGCAAAGCAAAGAACGCGTTCGTTGCCGCGATGCGGAAATCACACGCGAGGATGAGTTCCATTCCCGCGCCCAGGCAAGGACCGTGGACGGAGGCGATGGTCAATTGGTCGAGATGTTCAAGAATATTGAGGGCGCGCAACCAAGGCGCCCAGACTGCCTTCATAGCTTCGCGTGTCGGTGGACGATTGGCTGCGGCTCGCAGATCCATGCCCGAGCAAAATGCCCGCCCTTCGCCTTTGAGAACAACGACCCGTAGATCTCTATCGGCTTGGATAGCTTTACAGGCCTCTTCCAGATCAAGAATGACCTGATCATTGACGGCATTGAGTGAGGCTGGGCGATCAAGAATAAGCAGACCGGTTTGCTCTTCTTTGTCAAGGCGAATAGTATCCCACTCCATTGCAGTCCTCCCTCGTCGATATCCACGCGTGTGGCGCTGCGACAACGTAGGCATAGTAGCATAGCAAAGGCCGACTGCTTTGACAGCGGCTTTATGAGAGCGATATATAGTTCCTTCCCCTGCAAGAGACCGTGCAAAAAGGAGGTGTACCGTGCCGGATGGCGCTTTGGCAGACCTCAAGATCATTGAATTGGCCGAGATGGTGGCTGGCCCTTTCTGTACCAAGGTTATGGCTGACCTCGGAGCCGAGGTCCTCAAAATAGAAAAGCCAAAGGAAGGTGACCCGGCCCGACAGCGTGGTCCTTTCCCACAAGATCTTCCTCATGTGGAACGGAGCACCCTGTTTCTTTATCTGAATACCAATAAACGTGGGGTCACCTTGGATGTGAGGAAACCTGACGGGGTGCGCCTCTTCCGTGACTTGGTAAAAGAGGCTGACATCCTGGTTGAGACGCTCCCACCTGGCGCTCTCAAGGCCGTGGGACTTGGATACGAGAACCTGAAAGCTGCGAACCCGCGACTCATCATGGCCTCGATTACGCCCTTTGGTCAGACCGGACCCTATAAAGACTATAAAGCCTATGACTTAAACTGTTATCAGTTTGGCGTTGTCGGTTATGAGACTCCCTTTAACCAAGTCACCCAGCCGGCGGATCAACCTCCACTCAAAGCGGCGGGCGAACAGGCAGACTGCCTGGCCGGTTGGACAACCGCAGCGGCGATTATGTGTGCCGTGCATTGGCGTCACCTCACCGGAGAAGGGCAACATATTGACATGGCCGAAACTGAAGCCGTAGCCAATATGATTCGTCCAAACTATCCCTTCTATTACGGTGAGAAACCCGACGGACCGAACCGCCAACGACTGTCCAAACGACAAGAGTGGGGACTTCCTTGGGTCTGGCCATGTCGTGACGGCTATGTCGCGGTTCTCGCTATCACCGATAAACACTGGGACGCGCTCAAGGCCCTGCTTGCTCACCCAGAATGGATGGACAATGAGCTGTTTCAGTCCCCCGTGGGTCGCTTCATGCACGCTGACGTTATTCGCTCACTGCTAGAGAGTTGGCTCATCGAGCATGACCGTGATGAGATCTACAAAAACGGCCAAGCGCTGCATTTGCCAGTATTTCCAGTGCAGAATCTGGCTGAAGTCATGGCGACACGTCACTTTCAAGAACGGGGGTTCTTCGTGCCTCAGGAGGTCCCGGGCGTTAACCCGGTGCCGCTGCCTGGCCCGCCCTTCAAAATGTCCTTGACCCCCTGGAGTCTGCGCCGACCTGCGCCACGTTTAGGGCAGCATAACCATGAGGTGTACGGCGGCCTGGGACTGAGCGCGAAGGAAATGGATCGGTTGCAGCAACAAGGAGTGATCTGAAAGCAGCTATTAACTTTTAGCCAAAGATACATTCTTTCCTATTTTAGCTAACAGCTAATGGCTAATAGCTAACGGCCTGCTGATGAAAAGGAGGTTTTTCATGCCCCATCTACCACTCGAAGGTATTCGCGTTGCCGACTTTGGTTGGATTCTCGCCGTACCGCACTGTACCGCTTGGCTAGGGGTTATAGGTGCGGAAGTGATCAAGATTGAGTCGAAACAGCGGCTCGACCTGATCCGTCTCCTCGGGCAGCTTCCCGGTCAACCGATGGATGTTGATGGTTCTGCCTATTTCAATAGCCTCAACTTCGGCAAAAAAAGCATCACGCTCGATCTCAATCACCCGAAAGGGGTCGCGCTGGCGAAAGACATCGTCCGCCGCAGTGATATCGTGACTGAGAATTTCACCGTCGGAAACATGCAGAAATGGGGGCTCAGTTACGAAGACCTGTGTCAGATGAAGTCGGACATCATCATGCTCTCAGGAACGCCCCTCGGACAGTTTGGTTCTGAGAGTCAATGCGTTGGCTGGGGCCCACATACCCAGGCCTATGCCGGCATGTGTCATCTCACCGGGTATCCAGGCGGTGCGCCGAGTGGTCTCGGTGGAACCTGGCCTGACTTTATGATCGGGGTCGTGATGGCCTATGCCATACTCAGTGCGCTCCATTATCGCCGCCGCACTGGCAAAGGCCAATATATCGACTTGGCGATGGCCGAAGTAGTGATGTCGATGTTGCCTGAAGGGTTCGCCGACTTCAATATGAACGGCCGTGACCGCGGCCGGCGCGGCAACCGCGATGACGTGATGGTGCCGCATAACGTCTATCGCTGTGCTGGCAACGATCAATGGGCAGCGATTGCCGTTAACACGCAAGACGAATGGCGCGCCTTGTGTGAGACCATCGCGCACCCAGAATGGCTGACCGATGCGCGTTTCCATGACCAGCCCAGCCGAAGAGCCCACGAGAAAGAGTTAGACACGCTGATTGAAACCTGGACTTGCAATTATTCGCCAACCGACGTCATGCATAGGTTGCAAGCCGCTGGAGTTGCGGCTACGCCTGTCCACAACACCGAGTCATTGTGTAATGATCCGCAGTTCCAGCACCGAGAGTACACCGTGACTATCGATCACCCCGTCACCGGTTCCATCCCGACGGCAGGTATTCCTGGTATCTATAGTGCTATTCCCAAAGGCGCATTCCACTACACTGCTGCCCCGCGTCTCGGCCAACACAATGAAGAAATTCTTGGCGGATTACTGGGGCTATCATCGAGCGAAATCGCCCACCTTAAAGAAGAGCAAGTTGTCTGCTAGGAGGAGTGAAGGGCGGGGAGTCAGGGGTTGGTAAGAGCAGAAACAAATGGCAAAAAGAATCTCATACTAATCCCTAACTCCCAACACCCAGTCCCCTTTTTGTAAGGAGATTCAATTACCCGCATGGCAATCACTCTGGATCAACTACTGGAAAAAATGTTTGCCGGTGATGAAGTTGCACTGGCGCGTCTCATGACCCTGGTCGAGCGCGAAGGAAAAGAAGTTGGCCCTATTCTCGAAGCGATTGCTCCCTGGCTTGGGAAAGCGTTCACGATCGGCGTAACTGGTCCGCCGGGCGCAGGAAAGTCCAGCTTAGTGGACTGCCTTGCCGCGCTGATGCGCAAAGCAGATAAAACGGTCGGGGTCGTCGCTATCGACCCGTCAAGTCCTTTTTCCGGTGGGGCGTTGCTGGGCGATCGCATCCGCATGACTCAGCACTATCTCGACAAGGGCGTCTTCATCCGCAGTATGGCGACGCGGGGGAGTCACGGCGGCCTGGCGCGAGCGACTAAAGATGTGCTGAAGTTGCTTGATGCCTTTGGGCGCGATTATGTCCTGGTGGAGACTGTTGGTGTCGGTCAAACTGAACTCGATGTGATGGGAACGACCGATACCGTGCTTGTCACTTTAGTTCCAGAAGCTGGCGATGGCGTGCAGGTGATGAAAGCCGGGCTCATGGAGATCGCCGACATCTTTGTGGTGAACAAAGCCGATCGCGATGGCGCGCAACGGATGCAAACCGAACTGACGTTGATGTTGGAGTTGAAATACAGCAACCGGCCGCCGTCTGAAGTTGGACAGCCGCAATGGCGGATTCCCGTCCTACCAACCCAGGCGGTGAACAATCTCGGCATGAGCGAACTCTTTCAGGCGATTGAGGATCATCATCGCTTTCTCAGTGAAAGTGGCGAACTGGGACGGCGACGAAAAACCCGCCGTCGCGAGGAGTTGCTCTCACGGGTCGAGTACGAGGTGCGTCGTCGTCTTACCCTCAAAGCCAAAACAGATCCGGATCTGGCCAGATTTCTCGACGAGGTGAGTGAAGGAAAAATCGATCCCCACGCGGCGACGGTCAAAATTTTGGCAAGCGCAGTGCTCCGTGATGGAGGATAAGAAGAAGGTTATGAGTTGCCAGTTGTTAGTCCTGTAGGCTGGAATGAGTGCAACGAATTCCAGCGCCGAAGCTCATTATTATCTGAAGGAGGAATCTGTATGAAAGCCGCGGTGCTCTATGAACTTAAGACTCCCTTGAAAGTCGAAGAGGTCGACCTCGACAATCCCAAGGCCGGTGAAGTCCGCGTGAAGATTGCCGCCAACGGCGTCTGCCACAGTGACTATTCGGTCATTCACGGCGTGTTACGTTCACCACTTCCGGTCGTACCCGGACATGAAGGGGCGGGTGTCGTTGAAGAAGTCGGACCCGGCGTGAGCCTGGTGAAACCCGGAGACCATGTCGTTTTGTCGTTCGCTCCGTACTGTGGCCATTGCTATTACTGCTCGATCGGTCGCCCGGTCTTGTGTGACAATATGCGGATGACCATGGGGAAGGGCACGCTGCTTGACGGAACGTGTCGGCTTAAGAAGAACGGCAAGCCGATTCATCACATGGCCGGGCTTTCGAGTTTTGCTCAGCACGCGGTGGTTGCCGAAACCTCGTGCATCAAAATTCTTGACGCCGTACCACTTGAAAAAGCGTGCCTGGTGGGGTGTGGAGTCATGACCGGTGTAGGGGCCGCAATTAATACCGCCAAAGTTGAACCCGGCACGAGTACGGTGGTGATCGGTTGTGGCGGCGTGGGCCTCAACGTAATTCAGGGATGCGCGCTCGCCGGTGCAGCGACGATTATTGCCGTTGACCTCATGGATAACAAGTTGGAGTATGCTAAGCAGTTTGGTGCTACGCATACGATTAACCCGGGTCGACAAGAATTAGTGAAGACCGTGCGGAGTTTGACCGAGGGACGAGGGGCTGATTACGCCTTTGAAGTCATCGGCCTTGGGAAGACGATTGAACAGGCTTATGCCTGTTCGCGTCAAGGTGGCACGACGATTGTCGTTGGCGCCCCGTCTCGTGAGGATACGGTGACGATCCCGGCGTCGAGTTTACTTACCGAGAAGGTGATTAAGGGGTCAGTGTATGGCTCGGCGCGTCCCCGCGTAGACATGCCACAGCTGATTGACTTGTATATGAAAAAGAAACTCAAACTTGACGAATTGGTTTCGCGCACCTACTCACTCGATGAAGTAAACGCGGCCATGACCGCATTGGAAAAGGGCGAGGTTGCCCGCAGCGTCGTCGTGATGTAAAAAATCAGGGCGCAGCATCCTGCGCCCTGCCTTCCCTGCAAGTCAGCAACCCCTCACGAGTTCCTGCGCTCTTCCGGAAATCACTACGCCCATCCACCTTTCTTGTTTATGACCGCTCGCTTGTTATCGCGACAAGCGAGCGTATACTTCCATGAAGTAAGTAGACCACACAGACAGTTATTTCAAGGTTTTTGAAGGAGCGTTGATGACACTATCTTTGCGACCGATGTTGCCCCTATTGTATAGCTTGTTTTTTCTGAGTGTGCTTGCCAATCAGCTCTCTCCTTCCCTGTCTGTAGCAGCCGAAACCGGCGGCGATCCTGGCGGGCATGCGAGTCCGGTGATTCCCGTGCTGCTCGCCCTGGTGACGATTCTGCTGGTGGCGAAACTCAGTGGAGACTTGATGGTGCGTGTCGGTCAGCCTGAAGTCCTGGGAGAACTACTAGTGGGAATCGTGCTTGGGAATCTCTCCCTGTTGGGCATTGACCCGTTTGTCTTCATGCGTGAGAATTCCGTGCTAGAAACTCTCAGCGAACTGGGGGTGGTCCTACTGCTGTTTGAAGTCGGCCTACACACTACCGTCCCTGACATGCTGAAAGTTGGCGGGTCGGCATTTTTAGTAGCGGTGCTCGGTGTGATTGTTCCCTTCTTTTTGGGTTGGGGCGTTGGTGCTCTATTTGTCCCCGAAGCAGAGAGACTGCTCCACGTCTTTATCGGCGCCACGCTGACGGCGACAAGTGTGGGCATTACCGCCCGAGTCTTGAAGGATCTCGGCAAGATCAATACCGATGAGGCAAAGATCGTCCTTGGCGCGGCCGTCATTGATGATGTGCTGGGGCTGCTGGTATTAGCCGCGGTGAGTGGAATTATTGTTGCCGCGCAGGCAGGAACGGAACTTGATATTGGCTCACTCGCAGGTGTTTTAGGTCTTTCTCTGGGGTTTTTGCTGGTCGCGGTGATCATTGGTCGGATGATTATGCCGTTCTGTTTTCGCTTCGTTGCCCGGCTCCGCAGCCAGGGTATTTTGTTGGCGACGAGTCTGATCATCTGTTTCGGCTTTGCCTATCTCGCCGGGCTTGCTGGGCTTGCCCCCATCGTTGGGGCCTTTACCGCAGGCTTAATTCTTGAGCCGGTCCACTACAAAGATTTAGCGGCGCGGCACGGCAATGCGATGATCGAAGAGCTTGTCTCTCCGTTACTGACCTTGCTGGTACCAATCTTCTTTGTAATTATGGGTACACGCGTCAATCTGCGTGATTTTATGCAGATGAACCTGCTCGGTTTCGCTTTCTGCCTGACGCTGATGGCTATCATTGGCAAGCAGGTGTGCAGTCTAGGAGTGTTGAAGAAAGGGTTGGATCGCATCGCGGTGGGGTTGGGCATGATTCCTCGTGGAGAGGTCGGGCTCATCTTTGCTGGTATTGGTGCCAATTTGACTCTTCATGGAAAACCGGTGGTGGACTCAGCAACCTACGGAGCGGTCGTCCTCATGGTTATACTGACCACGCTTGTGACGCCACCACTCATTAAGTGGCGATTTAGTCGCTTGCCCTCCTCCCCTTTGTAACAACACTTGCCGGAAGCTTTGGGCCTGAGACTATTGCGCTTCTGCCAAGCCACCGCCGGAAGAGTCCTGAGAACTCGGGTCTGGCTACTTGGTCCCGCTTACCGCCGCTCGGGCGAAAAGAGAGCTAGGATATAGACACACGACACAGAGGAGACTAACCTACTGCGCAATTCGGCAACGAAGGAAAGGATGGTGGACCATGGCTATATTGACACGAGTGACGTGTAACCGGACCGGACTAGCAGTCAGTATGGCGCTCACTTTCCTGCTGATTCCTCTAGTGAGGCCGTCGCTCAGTTTGGGGCAGATGGACAAGCTGATGAATACGACCCCCGATGAGAGAGCCAGCGCACAGACTGCGATGATGAAAGCGAAGCTCGACTTGACGCCTGAGCAACTGCCCAAGATCGCGGCGATCAATCTAAAGTACGCGCAGAAGATGGAGCCGATCATCAAGGGATCGGAGGGCATGTTTATGAAGATGAGCCAGATGAGAGGGGTTAACGAGGGGAAGGAGACGGAGCTGAAGCAGGTTTTGTCGCCAGATCAGTTCCAGAAATACCTCGCCTCGAAGGCGGAGATGCGTGAGGAGTTTGAGGAAAAGCTCGAAGAGAAGCGTGAGAGCGGAGGTTCCTAAGGCGGCGAGGTGACAGCCCAATGCCATTAAATTAGACTGATGTCGACGCCTTTCGACTCCGCTGCTGTCGCAGCTGTGCTGCTAAGAAATAACATGCCCACCCTGCACCACCCCTCCTGGATTCCCGCTTGCGCGGGAATGACGAAAACGACACATCCGTCATTCCGGGCGAGCACCACGAGACCCGGAATCCAGGATTCCCCCGGTTCTGCCGCCACGCTTAGCGCCCAGCGCTACGGGCGACTCAGAGCGAACGGCGGCAGAGTGTACGAAGGTGCTGTGGTCTGATTTATGAAGAGGAGGTTGCGAACATGCGATCCACGATTTTGCCACACCATATTAGAGATTCCTTTCACTGGCGCATTCTCCTGCTCTCAGGGTTATGTGTGGCAATGATGATGGGCTGTGGCCGGACGTCAGTCAGGTCTATACCTGTCTCTTACAACCAGCCTGCCGCGTTCCCCGCCGGAGCGGCAAATGAGCCAGCCTTCCCGCGCCCTAAACCCGACCTCATTCTCGTCTATGACTTCGCCGTTTCGGCAGACGACGTTGCGCTCGACCGGGCTATCGGTGCCCGAGTACTGCAGCAGCTCCAGGGAACTCCTCAGACCGAGGCGCAACTCAAGGTCGGACGGTCAGCCGCCCAAGCGTTATCCGTCGAGCTCGTAAAGGCGATCCAGAAGCTCGGACTGCCGGCGGAACGGGCGTCGGGTACACCTCCACGCGTGAGCAACGCCTTGGCGATCGAGGGGCAGTTTGTCTCTATTGACGAGGGCAACCGTTTGAAACGGATGGTGATAGGTCTTGGAGCCGGTGCCACCGAAGTGAAGGCTCAGGTGCAAGTCTACGGCGTGACACCTGCGGGCAATCGGCTCCTGCAAGAGTTCGAGACGACTGCGCAAAGCCCGAGGAAACCAGGCATGGCAGAGACGATGGGAGTTTCAGCAGCCAGAGGAGCGGCGACAACGGCGTTAAGCGGTGGGGTGGGAGTCGCCTCTGAGTATGGAGATACTGTGGAAGCCGATGCACGCCGGACGGCAAGTGCGGTCGCAGAAAAACTGTCGCAATTTTTTGCCAGTGAGGGATGGATCGCGGCGAGTACGGCGGAATAGACATAGCGTGTGGGGCAGGGCTCAATACAGCCACAGAGAAAGTGCTGGATTAGAGCGAATTACCTTTGCATGTATGGAGAAGAAATGTCTGGAGTGCGCAAGTCGTGCTTGCGCCTTGAGAAGCTCGCAGCCATGCTACGGGCGAAGTTAATCGTAGGGCGCGCCGGTTAATGGCGCGTGTAACACGCCCTACAGTTGCTGTAAGGTTGGTTCAAGGCTCGGGGTGTGATTCATTGGCGTCGAAATGGGCAACCTCCGCTCGACGTACATCACAAGAGGTGAAAAATGATGAGAAGAATATTCTCGCGACTATTCGTGACCTTCTGCTTACTCGCGTGCACCGGCGCGGCCGGTTGGGCGGACGAAGACCCGGGGTGGCCCAGAGAGCGCACCGGGGCGGACGGGACCAAACTGGTGATCTATCAACCGCAGGTAGACAGTTGGGAGGGGCAAAAACGAATTAAAGTCCGGGTGGCCGTAGCTATCACCCCACCGCAGACAAAGACCCCAGTCTTGGGGGTACTGTGGCTGGAGGCCGACACTGATACCGTGCTCGCCACGCGGACCGTCGTGCTCAACAATATCCAGATTGTCAAAGCAGACTTCCCCACACTCCCACCAGAACAGGTGAGCATGTTGACCGCAAAGCTTAAAGCCGGCTTTCCCCAAGGGCCGCTGAACTTCGCCCTCGACCGGGTTCTGGCGAACATGACACTGACCCAAGAGCAGACCCGATCGGCTGAGCTAGCCGTAGCTCCCCCGACTATCTTTTACAGTGATCGGCCGGCTTTTCTGGTACTCCTCGACGGCAAACCGGTGCTCTCTCCCGTCGAAGGCACCGACCTGCTGTTTGTCGTGAACACCAATTGGAATCTGTTCTTTCAAACCGGAACGTCGAAGTACTACCTCTTAGAGGAAAAAAGCTGGCTGACGGCGTCCGACCTGAAAGGACCCTGGTCGCCGGCCGGCACACTCCCACAGAGTTTTAGCCATATTCCCGACACGGAAAACTGGCAGGCGGTTCGCAGTAACCTCCCCGGCCAACCGATCCAACAGAGCGACGTTCCACAAATTTTCATGAGCGAAACCCCAGCGGAACTGATTGTGACGAAAGGAGCCCCAACCCTCACCCCTCTGGAAGGGACCAAACTGCTCTACGTTACCAACACCGACAGTGACTTGTTCCTGTATAGCGGTGACGGTCAGTATTATTACCTGGTGTCCGGCAGGTGGTTTAAAGCCAAGAGTCTGAACGGACCGTGGGCGGCGGCGACGACAAGCCTGCCGGCGGACTTTGCCAAGATCCCTCCTGAGAGTCCGCGCGGAATCGTACTGGCTTCGGTGCCGGGAACGCCTGAGGCCCGGGAAGCGCTGTTGGTGGCGCAAATCCCGCAAACCGCCACGATTAAGCGCAGCGAGGCAAAAGTGACGGTGACCTACGCCGGCGAGCCGCAGTTCAAACCCATCACCGGAACCTCAATGCAATATGCCGTCAATACCTCTTTCGATGTCATCCGCGTCGGTGATCTCTACTATGTCTGTTTCCAAGGCGTGTGGTTTCGCTCGACCACGCCGCAAGGGCCCTGGGTCGTCGCCGATGCCGTGCCGCAACAGATCTATACTATTCCGCCGAGTTCGCCCATGTATCACGTCACCTATGTCCAGGTGTACAATTCCACCCCGACCACGGTAATGGTCGGCTACACTTCCGGCTACGTGGGTGTCTATCCGTATGGCGGCACGGTGGTGTACGGGACCGGGTATTACTACCCCCCTTATGTCTGGGCCAGCGGGCCTGTCCCCGTGTACTATCCTTACTCTTACAGCTATGGCACGGCCGCGTACTATAATCCTTATACCGGTGCCTATGGCCGGGGCGCGGCAGTGTATGGACCGTACGGCGGTGCCGGAGCGGCATCGTACTACAATCCGACCACAGGCACCTATGCGCGGGGCGCGGCAGTGTATGGGCCGTACGGTGGTGCTGGGACGGTGGCAGCCTATAATCCCAGAACCGGAGCCTATGGCCGCGCTGTCTCTACCTACGGACCAGACGGAGGCACCACGAATGCCTGGGGATATAATCCCCGCACGGGTACCTCGGCATCAACCCATCAGGAGTATAACGCCTATGCTCAGTGGGGCAACTCAGCGGTCACGCGTGGCGGTCAGACCACCCAGATGGGCCATTATACCAACGACCAGGGCACGGTGGCCGGATTCGATAGCACGACCGGAGCCAAGGGAGTCGGGTATCACGGCGCGGACAGCTCCGGAGGCGCGGTGAAAACGCAGAGTGGTGATATCTACGCCGGTAAAGATGGCAATGTGTACAAGAAAACCAATACCGGCTGGTCTAAATACAGCGACGGCGGGTGGACTCCGGTCAATCCCCAACAAAACCTCAAGAGTGGCACACAGCCAGTGAGTAGTGCAAGCCCATCGAGCCGTGCCGGGACGCAATCACAGCCGACGACTCAACCTGCTGACACCGCATCACGTCAGTCCTCTGCTCGATCAACTTCGACCTCTAACCCGTCGTCCTATCAGGGAAGAGAGTCCAGCAACTCGCAGTCGCTGAACAGTGAGAGCCAGTCGGGCCGATTTGGGATGGGTTCGCAGCAGTCGGCGCAATCCGAGGGAACCGCCGACCGTCAGTCTCGTTTCCAGTCGCCTATTGCGTCTGACTCTTCGTCCTTTCCGAAAGGGGAGGGCAACTGGGGTTCTACACAAGAGCAACTAAACCGTGATTTTTCCGCACGCAGCAGCGGAGAAGAGCGGACACAAAACTACGGGGCGTGGCAGAACCGTTTTGGCTCGCTGGGCGGCGAACGGCAAGGCGTTGATTCGTTCGGGGGCGGACGACAAGGCTTCGGCGTCGGTCGCGGAGGGGGATGGCGGAGGTGATTGCAGGGGAGAGATGCAGTTAAGAGAGTAATGGTTCAGTTTCATACATAGGAGCGCGGCGCTGCCCATTGGTCCCAACTTAAGGACAAATGCCCATTTTTTCTACGCACCGAGGTCCCTTCCCCCCGTGCGGAGGAAGGTCAGGATGGGGGGAAACTGCCGGTACTGTCTGTGCCCCCCTCCTGTGTCCTCCCCCATCGAGGGGGAGGAGAGAAAAAGAATGTGCAGATGGCTTAAGTTGTGACTGGTGGGTGCTGCCGCGCCCTCTTAGAGCTGAGCCTTCTATGAAGGCGTGCTTATCAGCTCTGTTGGATGTCGGTAGTGAAGCAGTTTGATTGGGCCGTGTTTTTTCTTTGTAGCGGGACCGATGCAGTGGACCAGCTACAGGACTTGATCCTGCCTCCTCTGCTGTTGCCATAGACGGTTCAGACTCATCTATGCGATTGCCCTATTGACAACGACGGGCAACCAGTCAAGTCTAGTGGAAGTTGAATTCGCCTATGAGGGTACGGCGTAGCTTCCTCCTTCCTCTACTGAGATCAGAGACCTGCTCCGCGAATTCCGGTGTATCGGACAGAATGTGACGATAGATAAACCTTGACCCCTCGTTGAAAGAACTAGCCCAGAGGCATTATGGCGAGTCCGTGGAAAGCAATCTTCTCCTTCGACGACATCGTCGGCGAAAGTGAAGGCTTGCAAGAAGCGGTACGCATGGCGCGGCATGCTGCTGAGGCGGGCTACCCGACTTTGATCGTGGGCGAGTCCGGGACCGGCAAGGAGTTGTTCGCTCATGCGATTCATAACGCAAGCGTGCGACGCGAGGGTCCATTCGTCGCGGTCAACTGCGGGACCGTGGGTGGCGATCTGGCCGCTGCCACGTTGTGCGGATATGAGGCGCACTCCTTTACCGGCGCTGATCGTCACGCGCGCAAAGGCATCCTCGAAACCGCGCGTGGGGGCACTCTGTTCCTCGATGAACTCCAAGACCTGCCTTCGGTTGCCCAGAGCGTCCTCTTGCGTTTTCTCGAAACCGGCACGTTTGTCAGGGTAGGGGGCACGCATCCCGTTCACTCCAGCGTCCGTATCATTGCCGCCTCGAACATTCCCGTGGAGGAATTGAAAAATCGAGGGATCGTGCGGGCCGACTTGCTCTATCGTCTCGATTGTCTGGTGATCGAGATCCCGCCTCTCAGGGAGCGACTGGCAGACATCCGGCCGATTGGCGAGAAGTGCCTGCGAGGGGAACTCCACTTTGCCGGTGAAGTGGACGAAAAGTTTTGGCCGGCGCTGGAAACCTGTCCTTGTCCGTGGCCGGGCAACGCTCGTAGTTTGCGAAACGTTCTGCTGAAAGCGATGCTGAAATCTACCAATGGCCGACTCACTCTGACCGACCTTCCTGCAGAGCTGTGGGCATTGCGAGATACGGATCTCCATGTAGCTAGACATGGCGAGAACCATAACCACGAACCGTCCGATGGTGATGTGGGAGCCTTGAAGGCCGTCCTTACTGCCGCCCATGACAACGTATCCGAGACGGCGCGGCGGCTCGGTATCCACCGTTCGACCGTCTATCGTCGTCTCGCTCGCGCGACCAAATTTGAGCCATCTCACTGAGCGGATTTATCACCTGTCGCGCGACAGGGTGCGACAGTGGCGCGCCCAGCCTCCTGACGATCACAATTGTTCCAAGAAGCGAGTTTTTGCTCACGTTCCTGCGGTTGCCCCGTCATTTTGCTGCTCGCAATGACTACCATTTCCTGTCACTGCGTATACATTACAGCGGATTTCATTTGAGCGAGAAGACATACCGCTTTCTGTAGGCCGGGATAAGGCCGCAAGCCGTTCCCGGCTCAATCGTCTGCTCCGTCTTCGACGTGTTCTCGACTGTCGCACCTTCGTACATCGCGCGACACTTTCTCTCACCCCTCCGAACCGGCCAGTTCAAAGGCTAACGCCCAATCAATTCTGCACTTTCTCTGAAGACCAACACCGTTTCTATTGTCGGCATCGCGTTTGCTCTTTTAATGAAGTCAACTTCTTCTCATAAGTTTTGTTGCGCTGCTGAAGCGGATTTTCAGAAACACACAATCCGACGGCAGATCGGGCCGTGGAACAAGCAAAGAGAGGGAACATGTATGCCGGCAGAAGAAGGACCTTTGGTACATATTCTGTGGATCAATGCGGGTCTTAGTTGCGACGGCGACTCGGTCGCTCTGACCGCAGCGATGCAGCCCAGTATTGAGGACCTCGTCTTGGGAACACTCCCAGGCCTGCCGCGGGTGGCGGTTCACTGGCCACTGATCGCTTACGAGTTGAGTCGAGTTGGAGAACCCACGCACGACTTCATCGAGTGGTTCTTCAAGGGTGAGCGAGGCGAGATTGATCCCTTCGTGCTGGTGGTTGAAGGCTCCATCCCGAACGAGGCCATCAAGCGGGAGGGATACTGGTGCGGGTTTGGCAACAATCCCGAAACCGGACAACCCATGACCACCAGCGAGTGGCTTGATCGTTTGGCTCCCAAGGCCTTGGCTGTAGTTGCAGTGGGGACCTGTGCCACCTACGGAGGCATCCATGCGATGGCAGGTAACCCTACGGGAGCGATGGGAGTTCCCGATTATCTGGGGTGGGACTGGAAGTCGAAAGCGGGTCTTCCTATTGTCTGCGTACCTGGTTGTCCAATCCAACCCGATAATCTTTCCGAAACCCTCCTCTACCTGCTGTACCAAGCCGTGGGCGCAGCTCCGATGATTCCTCTCGATGATCAGCTCAGGCCGCGGTGGCTGTTCGGCAACACCGTCCATGAAGGCTGCGACCGCGCTGGCTACTACGAGCAGGGAGATTTTGCTACGGAGTACGGCTCTCCGAAGTGCATCGTGAAGCTCGGCTGTTACGGTCCCGTCGTCAAGTGCAACGTGCCTAAGCGCGGATGGATGGGGGGTATCGGCGGCTGCCCGAACGTCGGTGGTATCTGCATCGGCTGTACGATGCCCGGCTTCCCGGACAAGTTCATGCCCTTCATGGACGAACCGCCGGGTAGCAAGATCTCGACGGCTGCCAGTGGCCTCTACGGAACGGCGATCCGTGCGTTGCGCGGCTTCACCGAGCAGACCATGGACGCGGAACCGCGATGGCGAAAGCGGGGACGGCAACTCACCACTGGTTACCAGCCGCGCTGGTAAGGATGAGATACTAACGCTCGCATCACGGGCAGCCATAACGGACTGTCCAATAGGTAAAAGAGGGCTCTACATATGGCGACACCAGCAGCAAAGACCACCAATGGCTTGACCGAAATGGTTTGGGACCCAATTACCAGAATCGTCGGCAGCCTGGGCATCTATACCAAGATTGACTTCGGCAAGAAGAGGGTGGCGGAATGCCACTCCACGTCGTCGATCTTTCGCGGGTACAGCATCTTTATGAAAGGCAAGGACCCGCGTGATGCGCACTTCATCACCAGCCGCATCTGCGGCATCTGCGGCGATAACCATTGCGTCTGCTCCGTCTACAACCAGAACATGGCGTATGGGGTCAGACCCCCGCACCTGGGCGAGTGGATCATCAACCTTGGCGAAGCCGCCGAATACATGTTCGACCATAACATTTTCCAGGAAAACTTGGTGGCGGTCGATTTCTGCGAGCAGATGGTGAAAGAAACGAATCCCGGAGTCCTCGAAAAAGCCAACAAGACGGAATCACCCCATGCCGCCGACCACGGCTATCGCACCATCGGTGACATCATGCGGGCGGTGAATCCGCTCTCCGGCGATTTCTATCGCGAAGCGCTCCAGGTTAGTCGCTTGACGCGTGAAATGTTCTGTTTGATGGAAGGACGCCACGTCCATCCATCCACCCTGTATCCCGGTGGTGTTGGCACCACCGCGACGATCCAGCTCTTCACCGACTACTATACGCGGCTCATGCGCTATGTGGAATTCCTGAAGCGGTGTGTGCCGATGCACGATGACCTCTTCGACTTCTTCTACCAGGCACTCCCAGGGTATGAGGAAGTGGGCCGCCGGCGCGTGCTGCTTGGCTGTTGGGGTTCGTTTCAGGACCCCGATGCCTGCAACTTCGACTATCGCGACATGACCAACTGGGGTCGCAAGATGTTCGTCACCCCGGGCATCGTCATTGACGGCAAACTCCTGACCACCGACCTCGTGCAAATCAATCTGGGCATCCGTATCCTCCTCGGCCACTCCTATTACGAGGACTGGGAAGGCGCGGAGATGTTTGTCACGCATGATCCGCTGGGCAACCCGGTTGATCGCCGCCACCCGTGGAACCAGCATACCATCCCGAAGCCGCAGAAACGCGACTTTGGCGACAAGTATAGCTGGGTGATGTCGCCCCGCTGGTTCGATGGGAAAGACCATCTGGCCCTCGACACTGGTGGCGGACCGATTGCACGGCTGTGGACGACGGCGCTTGCCGGCCTGGTGGACTGTGGCTTCGTGAAAGCCACGGGGAAGAGTGTCATGATCAACCTGCCCAAGAGCGCGACCAAAGGCCCTGTCACCTTCGAGTGGAAGATCCCGCAGTGGTCGAACGCGATCGAGCGGGATCGCGCACGGACTTATTTCCAGGCGTACGCGTGCGGCGTCGCGCTGCATTTCATCGAGAAGGCGCTCGCCGAAGTACGGGCCGGGCACACTAAGACCTGGGAGCCGTTCAAGGTGCCGGATGAAGCCATCGGTTGTGGCTTCACCGAAGCGGTGCGCGGCGTGCTCTCCCACCATATGGTGATCCGCGACCGCAAGATCGCCAACTATCATCCATATCCGCCGACGCCGTGGAATGGCAACCCGCGCGACGTCTACGGCACGCCGGGCCCTTACGAGGATGCGGTGCAGAACACGCCGATCTTCGAGGAAAATCCGCCAGAGAAGTTCAAAGGCGTTGACATCATGCGCGCTGTGCGCAGCTTCGACCCCTGCTTGCCATGCGGGGTGCACATGTTCATGGGTAAGGGCAAGGTGCTCAAGAAGATGCACTCGCCCACCATGCTCAATACCGTCGAGTAGAACGAAGATTACGCGACAGCAAGTAACGATAAAGTGCAGCCACGCGGTCGTCCCCGCGTGGCTGCGTCATTAAGAGAAAGAGGGAGAAATGGCTGAAGGGGGGGACCTTCGCCACGCTGGCGACCGGATCGGGCACCTGCTGGGAGAAATACGCTCCATGGCAGGCCCACCAGTATGGGAGCGGGTCGATGAGTTGGTGCGACTGATCGTTCAGCTCTATGGTGCTGGGCTCGAGCACATCGTCGAGGCTGTCGAGGCTCCGGAGGCGTCTGTCCACACTATCCGCGCCCGACTCATAAAGGATGAATTGGTCGCGAGCTTGTTGCTGCTCCACGGCCTCTCTCCGGACGATCTGGAGGTCCGCGTGCATAAAGCCCTTGAGCACGTGCGCCCCTACCTCGGCTCCCACGGCGGCGATGTCGAGATCGTCAGTACGGATGCAGAGCAGGGCATCGTGCGACTGCGGATGAAAGGCAGTTGTGACGGCTGCCCTTCCTCGCTGCTTACGGTCAAGCTCGCAGTCGAAGGCGCCATTAAGGAGGCGGCTCCTGAAGTCGTGCGCATCGAGGTCGAAGGAGTGACAGAATCGACGAAGAACCACACGGCGCGAAGCACAACTACCAGGCCGACGACGTGGGTGCCGCTCCCAGCGCTGCGCGCGATTCGCGCTGGAGAGTTGGCCGCGACCGAAGTCAGCGGCGCGCGTATCGTGCTCTGTCGGATCGAGGGGCAACTCTACGCCTATCGAGACCACTGCCCAGCGTGCGGCTCAAAGATGAATACAGGTGGACTCGATAGCGATGTGCTCGCCTGTCCGTCGTGCGGCCATCGCTATGACGTGCGGCTGGCCGGACGTTCACTCGCAAGCCAGGAATTGCACCTCGACCCATTCCCGCTGCTTGAGAACGCAGATGGAGTGAGAGTCGCAGTTTCGTGAGTTCTGCCATGAACGACAGGAGAACGGGAACCGAAATGGCGGGGAACGGGCAACCATTCGATGTGCTGAGGCGTTTTCTCGACCAAGGGCCGCAGCAACGTGCAGGCGAGGTGTGCGAGATGTGTGCGACTCCCATCGCCGAGGAACACTCCCATACTGTCAACCTGGAGACTCGCAACCTCCTCTGTACCTGCCGAGCGTGCTATCTGTTGTTCGTCCCGCATGGTGCGTCCCAGGGAAAATTTCGCCCCGTACCAGATCGCTACGTGTATGCTCCGTCGTTCACGCTGACTGACTCGCAGTGGGACGCCTTGCAGATTCCAGTGCGGCTGGCGTTTTTCTTTTGTAACTCCTCGCTCGGACGGGTTGCCGCTTTCTACCCCAGTCCGGCAGGTGCAACAGAATCGCTGTTGCCGCTGGAAGCGTGGCAGGAATTGGTTGACGCCAACCCGATGCTGAAAACTGTGGAACCGGACGTTGAGGCGCTCCTCGTCTACGGACGCAAGGGCGGGAGTGATTTCGAGTGCTTTGTTGTCCCTATCGACGCTTGCTACGAGTTGACCGGCACCGTGAAGCGCCGCTGGAGAGGATTTGATGGTGGCGAGGAGACATGGCGAGAGATCGAAGCGTTCTTTGTGAGGGTGCGCGAAAAGAGCAGAACGATAACCGAGAAGGAGATGCAGTGAGCGACGTGAGCTTTTACGTCCTGGATGCCTGGCCGGAGCGACACGCCGCCGTGCCCACCTTGGTCTTCGGCTTGCGGGTGGAAGAATCGACGGGTCAGCTCATTCACAATATCGCGTTGCGCTGTCAGATTCGCATCGAGCCACAACGTCGCCGGTACACTCACACCGAGGAAAGGTCCCTTCTTGAACTTTTCGGTGAACCTCTACGTTGGGGCGACACCCTCAAGCCCTTTCTGTGGACGCACACCTCCACCATGTTGCCCGGTTTCCGGGGTAGTCAGCAGGTCGAATTGGCGGTCCCCTGCTCGTACGACCTCGAAGTGACAGCCGGCAAGTATTTCCACGCGCTGGAGGATGGTGAGATACCTGTGTTGCTCCTTTTCAGCGGGACGATCTTTGCGAAGGGCCAGAACGGCCTCGAAGTCACACAGGTTGCCTGGGATAAAGAGGCGCGCCACCGTCTGCCTGTCCGCGTCTGGCAGGAAATGATGGACCTCTACTTTCCTAACAGTGGCTGGTTGCGGTTACAGCGAGAGACACTGGATGCGTTGACGCAGTTCAAGGCACGCCACGCCCTCACCACCTGGGACGAAGTAATGACCGCGCTTCTGATAAATGTACAGGAGCCGAAGCTATGAACTTCGCCCGTGCACGCAAGGTTGCTGATGCCGTGCTCTACGAGGGGTACGTGCTCTATCCGTACCGTGCCTCGGCGGCCAAGAATCAAGTCCGCTGGCAGTTCGGTGTCGTCGCTCCGTGTGCATGGAGTGAAGCCGGTGGCTGCGAGGAGTGGGCGATCCAAACCGAATGTCTGCTTGAGGCCGATGATGACTTTACCTTGATCGGTACGGTGCGTTTTCTGCAGGTGCAAAAACGGACCGTCGAGGAAGCCCTCGATCTGGCGGCAGGTAAATACCAACCGGTTGACGCGCTTGAGCGTGACGGCGGCCTCTGGACCACCTGGGACGAAGGGGTGGAACGAGAAGTAGATTTTTTTGAACGATTCCCTGTGACAGGAGGTGGCGGGGCGGAAAGATTCGTGCGCTTTGCGTTCTCGCAAACGCAAGAGATCGAGGCGATCAACACACCCACGGGCGCGATCGCCGGTCGCTTCGTGCGCACTCGCTCCCCGGTGGACGGATTGTTGCACATCGAGGTAGAGCGTCTGCAAGGCCCTTATCCGCTCGTCAAAGTCTGCTTGCGAGTTGAGAATGTCACGCCCTGGAACGAGCCGGGTGCGGCGCGCGACGACATCCTTGGGTCCTCTTTTGTCGGAACTCATACCTTGCTCGATGTTCAGGGAGGGAAGTTCATCTCCCTTCTCGATCCTCCCGAATGGGCGCGGCCGGCAGTCGAGTCCTGCGTCAACGTGAAAACGTGGCCGGTGCTGATCGAAGATAAAGACAAGCATGATGTCCTGCTCTCGTCGCCGATCATCCTATACGACCACCCGGAGATTGCGCCAGAGAGTCCCGGAGACATGTTCGACGCCACCGAGATCGACGAAATCTTGGCGTTGCGCACGATGACGCTCACCGAAGAAGAGAAGCGAGAAGCGCGAGCGACCGACGCGCGGGCAGCGGCGATTATCGACCGGGTAGACACCATGCCCCCGGAGCTGCTCGACCGGTTACACGGCGCGATTAGATATTTACGCGCGGCGACAAGCAAAGAAGAGGACAGCACGCAAGCGCCGCCGTGGTGGGGCCCCGGCGCTGACGCTTCGGTCTCGCCGGACACAGATAGTGTTGCCGTAGGAGGGGTTGCTATCGCGAGAGGCAGCCGTGTCCGGCTCTGTCCCGTTCCGCAACGCGCGGATGCTCAGGATATGTTCCTCACTGGCCGGACTGCGATAGTCGCAGGAGTTTTTTTCGACGTTGATGACAAAACGTACCTGGCAGTGACGCTTGAGGACGACCCCGCGGCTGATCTGCATCAGTGGCACGGACGCTATTTCTATTTCTCCCCCGACGAGGTGGAGCCGCTGGAGGAAAACTCATGAGTCGTCGCGTGTTGGTCGCGGGAGTGGGTAACATTTTCCTGGGAGACGACGGATTCGGCGTCGAAGTCGTCCGCCGGTTGAATATGGAAACCTGGCCCGACGGCGTGCAGGTAATGGATTTCGGCATCCGGGGCGTGCATCTCGCCTACCAGCTCCTCGAAGGCTACGACACGCTGATTCTTGTCGACGCCGCCTCGCGTGGCGAGCAACCGGGCACGGTTTTCCTGCTCGAACCTGACTTCACCCGCGAGGAGAATCTTGAGCGCATGGAGAACGGCTTTCTGCTCGACGCACATGGCATGGACCCAGAATTGGTCTTGGGGATGCTCAAAGACCTGGGTGGAAAGGTGGGTCGCGTTGCGATCGTCGGCTGTGAACCGGCGGAAGTCGTCGAACGCATCGGCCTCAGCGAACCCGTAACACGCTCTGTCGATGAGGCGATTCGCTTGGTCCGCGAACTTATTGTCAACGAATAACCATCGAAGAAAGGAGGAATGAATATGCTGCAACGTCTATTAACTACTGCTCTCCTCGTCGGTGCAGCGTACGTCATGGTGACGTCGCTGCCGGACATCGCCCGCTATCTGAAAATTCGGGAGATGTAACGTTCTGTGAAGGAATTGCTAGCACTGTCATTCTGAGCCGCAGGCGAAGAACCTCGCTCTTTTGTGAGATGCTTCGCTTCACTCAGAGTGAGGAAAACGCGAAAAAAAGACAACATAGTGACGCGATACCGCATTGTCCCAGAGCGGTCCCGGCTGTGGGTCGAAGCACGTTCGAGTCTGCACCCGATTCACCTGGAAACCGATGCTTTGGAAGGGTACTTCGAGGCTGAGGTGAATGGCAGCCGCCTCAACCTCGACGCACCGGTGACAGGGCGAGTCGAGATCGAGGCTGAACTGCTGAAGTCAGGGAATGCCCTCTACGACCGGGAATTTGAGCGCCGGCTAGAAATACGTAAGTACCCGCGCATTCGCGGAGAGGTGCGGAGCATGAGAGCGCTGGACTCTGGTGCGCGTTACCGGGTGCAGGGTGAGCTGTCGCTCCGCGGCGTGACGCGTGCTGTAGAGGGGGACGTGACCGTGCGGATGGCGGGTGATGACACGATCGAAATCGAGGGAGAACAGGTCTTCGATATACGGGATTTCGGTCTGGAGCCGCCGAAAATTCTCATGCTCCGCGTCTATCCGGAGATCAAAGTACACATCCACGTCGTCGCGCAACGCACCCATTAGAGAGGAGACAATCCTATGTGTCTTGGTATCCCCGGCGAGATTCTTGAAGTGCGTGACGATCATGGTCTGCGCGTCGGCAAAGTGAAATTCGCCGGGATCACGCGCGATGTGTGCTTGCAATACGTCCCGGATGCCGGCCCGGGAGAGTACGTCGTCGTCCATGTCGGATTTGCCATTGCCAAGATCGACCGTGGGGAAGCGATGCGATCGTATCAGGTCCTTGAGGAACTGGGGCAGACAGAGGAATTGACCGCTGACATCGGCTTCTCGGAGCCACCGCCATGAAGTATCTCGACGAATATCGCAACAGTGAGGTGGCCGCGGCCCTCACAAAGAAGATCGCCGCGACCGTTACGCGCCCCTGGGTGCTGATGGAGGTCTGCGGCGGCCAGACCCACTCGATCGTGCGTTACGGCATCGACCGCATGCTTCCCTCACTGGTTGAGTTGGTACATGGTCCGGGCTGCCCGGTCTGTGTCACGGCGCTGGAGATGATCGACCGCGCCCACGCCATCGCCAGTCGCCCGAATGTCATCTTCACCTCATTCGGCGACATGCTGCGTGTGCCTGGCTCACAGGGCGATCTGTTGACGTTGAAAAGTCGCGGCGCGGACGTCCGTGTCGTTTATTCGCCGTTGGATGCGGTGCGTATCGCACGGGACAATCCCGACAAGCACGTGGTCTTTTTCGGTATCGGTTTCGAAACGACCGCACCAGCCAATGCAATGGCGATTCACCAGGCGAAGCGTACCGGCGTGAAGAACTTTTCTATGCTGGTCTCGCACGTCCTGGTGCCGCCGGCAATGGCGGCGATCCTGCAGACCGCCGGCAACCGCGTGCAGGCATTCTTGGGGCCAGGCCATGTCTGCGCGGTCATGGGCTACCGGGAGTATGAGGCGTTGTGTGAACGTTACCGTGTTCCCATCGTCATCACTGGCTTCGAGCCGATTGATCTTTTGGAAGGGATTTGGATGGCGGTGCGCCAGCTGGAGGAGGGTCGCGCGGAGGTAGAAAACCAGTACGTTCGCGCTGTGTCTCGCGACGGCAATAAGGCTGCGCGCGACCTGATCTTCGAGGTGTTCGAGATCGGCGACCGTAAATGGCGTGGCGTGGGGTCGATCCCCAAGTCAGGATATAAGCTCCGCTACGAATACCGCGAGCACGACGCGGAGAAACTCTTTGAGGTGGACGCCATTGCTACTAACGAGTCCTCGCTGTGCATCAGCGGCTTGGTTTTGCGGGGGCTGAAAAAGCCGTCAGACTGCCCGGCGTTTGGCAAAGCGTGCACCCCGCAACGACCACTTGGTGCGACCATGGTGTCCGCCGAGGGCGCGTGCGCGGCGTACTACCAGTACGGCCGTTATCTCGACACGCAACAGTTGACCGCTCATCACCCGTCGCCGTGAACCCATGAGAGAAGCCATTCTGCGCAAGGTGCGCGAGAGTGCTGACATTAAAGTCAGGTTTTTCGAGGAAAACGCCGCGATGATTGAACACTGCGTCCGCTCGCTCGCCGAACGTTTCCAGGCCGGAGGCCGCCTCTGGGTCATGGGCAACGGCGGCTCGGCCTGCGATGCGCAGCACATCGCGGTCGAATTTCAACACCCGATCATCGAGAAGCGCAAAGCGCTGCCGGCTGCGGCGCTTACCGTGGACACGGCGACTCTCACGGCCATCGGCAACGATACCGATTTCTCTCACATCTTCGTCGATCAGTTACGCCTGTTAGCGCGTCCGGAGGACATCGCGCTCGGCATCTCTACCTCTGGAGCTTCTGCCAACGTGAACCGGGCGCTCAAGCGTGCGCAAGAGCTGGGTCTGTTGACTATCGGCTTTGCCGGACGTGACGGTGGGCGTATGCCGGACGTCTGCAACTACTGCTTTACGGTCAAGTCGTGGTCGATTCACCGCATTCAGGAAACCCACACCGTGCTCCTCCATTTGTTGTGGGACCTACTGCACGTGGCGATGGGAGAAGACGATGTCATCTGACAATAACGGTGCTCTGCCTTTTGCCGACTGTCCTCTCCCTCTCACCGATGTAGAAGAAATCCTGCTCGGTCACGGCAGCGGCGGAAAGCTGACTGCGCGGCTGATCGAGCAGATGTTCCTGCCGGCTTTCTCCAATCCTGAACTTGAAGCGTTGGATGACCAGGCGATCGTTTCCATCAACGGGTCGCGGGTGGCGTTTACCACCGATTCCTACGTCGTCACCCCCATTTTCTTTCCCGGCGGCGACATCGGCGAGCTGGCTGTCAATGGCACGATCAACGACTTGGCCATGGGCGGAGCGCGGCCGCTCTTTCTTTCACTCGCCTTCATTCTTGAAGAAGGATTACCCTTGGCCGAATTGCAGCGTGTGGTGGACTCGGCGCGCCGAGCGGCGGAACGCGCCGGCGTGCGCATCGTCACCGGCGATACCAAGGTTGTCGGACGGGGCAGCGGCGACAAAGTGTTCATCAACACCTCCGGGATCGGGGTGGTCCCGCCCGGCATCACACTATCATCACGGCAGGTGCGGTCTGGAGATGCAATTCTGCTCTCCGGCACGATTGGCGATCACGGCGTCGCTATTCTGTCGCAACGCGAGGGACTGGAGTTCGAGGGAGAAATTCGCAGCGACACAGCACCGCTGCACGATCTGACGGCAACGATGCTACGCGCCTGCCCTGGCATTCATGCCATGCGTGACCCGACCCGCGGGGGGTTGGCAGCGACTCTGGTGGAGATCGCCTCGCGGCAACATCTCGGCATCGAAGTCGATGAAAAAGCTATTCCGGTGCAGGACACTGTGCGCGGCGCCTGTGAGATTCTTGGTCTCGATCCGCTGCTGGTGGCCAACGAGGGGAAATTGGTCGCTTTCGTCCCGGAGCGTGAGAGCCCGCGAGTGTTAGCCGCGATGCGTGACCATCCGCTGGGACGTGAGGCGGTATGCATTGGCCAGATAACGAAAGGCCATCCGGGATTCGTCGTATTGCGCACGCCCATTGGTGGCGATCGTATCCTCGATCTGCCGTTTGGAGAGGCATTACCGCGCATCTGCTGAGGAGGGAGGAAGATTCGCTTATGTGTCTGGGGCTGGTCGGTCAAGTGATCGCGTTCCGTGAGGATCATCCCGATCTGGCGGATGTCGAGGTGGCCGGACTGACGCGCCCGATCAACGTCGGTCTGTTAGACCGGGAAAACTTGCAGCCGGGCGATTGGATTCTGATCCAATCGGGATTCGCTATGGAAAAAATTGATGAGGCCACCGCTCGCATGCAGATCAACGCAGTGGCGGAGTATACGGGCATGACGCCGCCACTCGCTGAGGACGACCATGAACAGGAGTGGCCATGAAATTTCTCGTGATTTGGAACATCGACATTGCGCTTTTGTCACGCGGCGTGATGCAGGCGGTGCTGCAGATGGCCGACTATGCCAAGCCGCTGGAGGAGCAAGGAAAGGTGCTTTCTCGATACCACATTGTCGGCGCTCATGGTGGCGCATGGATGTATAACGTCGAGTCCAACGAAGAATTAGATATGCTGCTGGCGCGGTCACCGGCCTACAATTTTTCTCGTTACACGGTGTACCCGCTGGCCGAAATGGTTCCGCCCGGAGTGCGAGCGCCGGACGCGGAGAAATGAACGATGCCGGAGACTGAAGTCCGGATGGACACACTCGTCGCTTATAGAGCTTTCCCCGCTTTTGCGCAGGTGCGGCGACGATTCCGTATTGAGGGCATTGTCCAAGGTGTCGGTTTTCGTCCGTTTATCCACTCCTTGGCGCTACGCTTTGGCCTGGTGGGTTTTGTCGGCAACGACACACAGGGTGTCATCGGTGAAGTCGAAGGCGACAGCGCGAAGGTGTCAGAGTTTTTTGCACACCTGGTCGGCGAAGCGCCTCCTCTGGCCGTTATCGAACGAGTCAGACAAGAGCAGGTTCCCCCACACGGTGACTCCGGATTTGCCATCGTCACGAGCGAGCAAGAGGGTGAACGACAGACGCTCATCGCACCCGATGTGACGACGTGTACCCAGTGTCTACGCGAACTCTTCGATCCCACCGACCGCCGCTATCATTACCCATTCGTCAACTGCACGCACTGTGGCCCGCGATTTACTATCGTCTGTGATGTTCCCTATGACCGTCCGTTGACGACGATGGCAGGCTTCACGATGTGTACGGACTGCGCGCGGGAATACCATGATCCATCCGACCGTCGCTTTCATGCGCAGCCGATTGCGTGCCCGGCGTGTGGCCCGCGACTGCGATTAGTTGAGCGCAATGGGCAAGCAGTGGGGGGAGAACCGCTCCGCATGACTGCGGCTCTTCTGGAGGCGGGCTTCATCATTGCCATTAAAGGTCTGGGCGGCTACCACCTAGCTGCTGCCGCTGCCAACGCGGCTGCGGTCTCTACGCTCCGCTCTCGTAAGCACCGCGAGGATAAGCCGTTTGCGGTGATGGTTCCTGACCTTGCGGCGGCTCGTTCGCTTGCCGACCTCACCTCCGACGAGGAGCAAGCACTAGCAAGTGCTCAGCGTCCGATTGTTCTGGTCCGACGGCGTACCGACGCTCCGCTGGCGGATGCGGTCTCACCGGGGAACCGCTACGTGGGTGTAATGTTGCCCTACACGCCACTACACCATTTGTTATGTCATCACCTTGATGCGCCATTTGTCCTTACCAGCGGGAACGTTTCCGACGAGCCGATTGCCTATCGCGATGAGGACGCCTTCACGCGTCTCTCACGGATTGCCGATTACTTTCTCACTCACGACCGGCCGATCCACACTCGCACCGATGATTCTGTGGTGCGGGTTATGCATGGGCGAGTCATGCCGATTCGCCGCTCCCGTGGCTATGCGCCGCAACCGCTGTTGTTACATCGATCTGCGCGGCGGCCCATTCTTGCTTGCGGGGCAGAACTCAAGAATACCTTCTGTTTGGTGAAAGAACGCTACGCCTTCCTCTCGCCCCACGTTGGCGATCTGGAGAACTACGAGACGTTCTGCGCGTTCGAGGAAGGAATCAGACATTTTTCTCGCTTGTTTGATGTTCACCCGCAAGTGGTCGCTTACGACCTCCACCCTGAATACCTATCGACCAAGTATGCGCTTGCACTGCCCGGTGTCGAACTCGTGGGTGTCCAGCACCACCACGCCCATATTGCGGCGTGTCTAGCTGACAACGGCGAAAACGGCCCGGCCATTGGCGTGTCTTTTGACGGGCTTGGCTATGGACTCGACAGGACGATCTGGGGAGGTGAATTCCTCGTCGCCGACCTCAACGGCTTTCGGCGCGTCGGACATTTCGAGACCGTGCCGATGCCGGGAGGGACTGTGGCGATTAAACAACCCTGGCGGATGGCTGCGGCCTATCTCCAAGCTGCGTATGGAGAGGCGATCCCCCAAGACCTGGCAGTCTGCATGCGCAACCAACGTCAGTGGCGAGCGATACTGGAATTGCTGCGCAGGCAGGTTCATTCACCACGCACTTCCAGCGTTGGTCGCCTGTTCGATGCCGTGGCGGCCATCATCGGTGTCCGTGACGTGATCAACTATGAAGGGCAGGCGGCCGTGGAGTTGGAGCAAGGGGCAGACGTGGCAGAACAGGGTACCTATCAGATTGGACAGGTCCTGGTTGACGGGTCGCGGCCGTACCGGGTGCAGGGCCCTGCACTTGTTCGTGCTGTCGTGGAGGACCTGCGCTCAGGTACCGCGCCCGCCACTGTCGCGGCGCGTTTCCATAACACCCTAGTGCAGGGGATCGTCGCGGTGTGCAGCGCGATTCGTGCCGACACCGGCTTGTCACTTGTCGCCCTCGGCGGCGGCGTTTTTCAAAACCTGCTGCTGTTAGAGCGAACCGTGAACGGCCTGACGGCCTGCGGCTTCCGCGTTCTTACTCATAACCGTGTACCTACCAACGATGGCGGAATTAGTTTCGGACAGGCCGCTATTATCACCGCCCGTGACTCTTGAAAAAGGATAAATCACACGTAAAGGAGGGTTTTCACTATGGGTGCTCTGATCGGTTTCATCGTCGGCTATATGGCAGGGACAAAAGCAGGGCCAGAGGGATATACGCAACTTCGTCAGGCCTGGCAGGCTATTGCGGCGTCAGCAGAATTCAAGGCATTGGTGGCTAGCCTTTCAGGTCTCCTGCAAAACGCAACGGCGCAAAGCGGCAACGCGTTGGGCCAGCAGCTCAAGGTCTTCTTGCAAGGAGACCGAGATTTTCGTGGCGCTTTGCAGATGCTCTCGCAGGCCGATGAGTTGAATAACGCCTTGCAGTACGTCTCGCAATCAAAAGAGTTGCAACAATTGGTCGCCAACGGCCTGCTACTGATCAATAGCGCAATTGAACGCGGCCGGGCAACGGTCACCGGGCAACTGCAATAAATCAGGTCACCATGCACGAACTTGCGATTACCGAGAGTATCGTCGCCAGCGTGTCTGAACACGTTGCCGGCGCGAAGGTTACTCGCGTCGTATTGGAGATCGGCAAACGCTCGGGTGTCGTGCCCGATTCCGTGCGTTTCTGTTTCGACGTCTGCGCTCTTGGCACGGCCCTCGAAGGGGCGAGGCTCGACGTGATCGAGATCCCGGCACGCGCGCAATGCCGGGATTGTCAGGCTGAGTTGGTGCTCGACGACATCATTGCCCTGTGCGACTGTGGCAGCGCCAACCTCATATTCCTCAGCGGCGAAGAACTGCGCATCACCGAAGTAGAGGTCATATAAGATGTGCGCTACCTGCGGCTGTTCGGCTGATGCCGGCCCGAGGATCATCGACCTCGATAGCGGACAGGTGACGGTGGTACATGGTGAGCATCATCACGCTCACTCCAACGCTCATGGCCACCACGCCCACGTCCATGTTCATGGTCCGGGGCATGAGCACCAGCATCACGATGATCATCAGCACGAGCATTCTCACCACCCAGACGCGCATCACACTGACCAGACGTCCCGCACGCTGCGTCTGGAGCAGGACATACTGGCTAAGAACAATCGCCTCGCCGAGCGCAATCGCGGGTGGCTGGCAGGCCGGGGAATTGTCGCGTGCAACCTCATGAGTTCACCGGGCGCGGGCAAGACGACATTACTGGAGCGCACGATCCGCGACTTGGGCAATGAATTCGCACTCTCGGTGATCGAAGGTGACCAGGAAACCGTGCACGACGCGGAGCGCATTCGCGCGACGGGGTGCCGGGTGGTGCAGATCAATACCGGCAGCGGTTGTCATCTGGATGCCGAGATGCTGGCACAAGGTCTGCGGACCCTGGCTCCGCCGCTGAGTTCGTTGCTGATGATTGAAAATGTTGGCAACCTCGTCTGTCCGGCGCTCTTCGATCTGGGTGAGCACGCCAAAGTGGTCATCATGTCAGTCACGGAGGGTGAGGACAAGCCGCTCAAATATCCTCATATGTTTCGTGCCGGCCAGGTGCTGGTGCTGAACAAGGTGGATTTGTTGCCGTATGTCCAGTTCGATACTGAGCGCTGCATGACCTACGCACATCAGGTGAATCCCCACCTGCGGGTCTTTCAGGTTTCGGCTACCCGTGGCGATGGTCTTAACGCTTGGTACGCCTGGTTGCGCGAACAAAGGGCGAGCGGGGTGGCGGAAGGGTGATCCTGATCTAGAATGTTATGCTTCCTGGAATTGCTTTTGTTCGGACGCGCAATAGTTAAGTTCTTTCTCTTATCCCGGTGCCGATGACACTTCCGCAGGCTCGGGTGTGGCCAACCTCGCGCGAGTGCCGAACCTTACGCTGACGCGCTGCACCAGTATGTAGAAGACCGAGACGAAGGGGATGGCCAGCAGTGTGGAGGCGAGCATCCCGCCGAACACCACCGTGCCTAACGACTGCTGGCTCGCCGCCCCAGCACCGGTCGCCGTCAACAACGGCACCACCCCCAAGATAAACGCGATCGAGGTCATCAGAATAGGCCGAAAGCGCCGACGCGTGGCCTCGACTGCCGCCTCAACTGGTGACATTCCCTCCGCTTTCAGTTCGCGCGCGAACTCGACGATCAGGATGGCGTTCTTGGCGGCCAGGGCGATCATCAGCACCAGACCAATCTGCGTGTACAGATCACTAGGAAAGCGCCGGATAAACAGTGCGGTGACGATTCCTACCAGGGCCATGGGCACGGTGAGAATCACCGCGGCCGGATCGGTCCAGCTTTCGTACTGGGCGGCGAGCACCAGGAAGACCAGGGTGATGGACAGCGCAAAGATGAAGTAGGCCTGATTGCCGATCAGCTTCTCTTGGTAGGAGAGGCCTGTCCATTCGTAATCCATGCCTTGGGGCAAGGTGTTCGCAGCCGTGTGTTCCATGAAACTGATCGCTTCGCCGGAGCTAAACTTTGGCATCGGGATGCCAGTAATAGTCGCTGCAGGATACAGGTTGTAACGTGTAATGAGTTCTGACCCCAGTACTCGGCGGATATTAAGAAGGCTGCCAAGTGGGACCATCTGCCCAGACTGGTTGGCGACATAGAGGTTGCCGATATTTTCCAACTGCCGACGATAATCGGCCTCGGCCTGCACGCGGACTTGGAAGCTCTGGTTGAACTTGTTGAACAAGTTGACATAGGTCGATCCCAAATAAGTCTGCAACGCCTTGGAGATATCGTTGATCGTGACTCCAAGTGATTTCGCCATCGTTCTGTCGATATCGAGGTAGAGCTGAGGGCTGCTAGCACTGAAGGTAGTAAACCCGATGCGCAAAAAACCCTGCCGGTTGTGAGCAGTGGCGAGAATTTCTTGGACCGCTTTCTGTAGTTCGCCGAGACCGGCACCGCCGCGATCTTCGACGACCATCTGGAACCCGAAAGCATTGCCCAAGCCCGGAATTGGCGAGGGCGGCAGCACGACAACTTGCGCGCCCTGCAAGGAAAGAAATTTCTCCTGAAGCTGGGGGAGAAGCTTCATCTGGGAAAACCCGGGCGGACGTTGGTCCCAGTCTTGATAGATGACGAACACCGTAAGGACGTTGGCAAGCTTGGCGGAATCGAGCGCGGAATAGCCGCCGATCGTCACCCATCCCTTGATACCGGGGACATCCTTGAGCATGGCGTCGATGTCAGCCGCCACTTCACGCACTCGTGGCTGCGACGCGCCCGCAGGAAGTCGCGCCGTGACAATACAATAGCCTTGGTCCTCCAGCGGCACGAGCGTGGTGGGGTAGATGGCAAAGGCGGTTGCGGCCAGGGCGACAATGGTGAAGAACACACCCGCCATGGTCCAGGGTCGCCGCACCATCCAGCTCACCACCCCCATGTAGCGGCCCTCCAGCGCCCCGTATATACGGTTGAATCCTCGATAAAACCAATTCA
>Ga0187894_10000078_pt1 | contig 125398 bp, 117 predicted proteins | sample GBC1701081metaG_FD_136650 | JGI IMG/M metagenome (GOLD analysis project Ga0187894, IMG submission 136650) | White microbial mat communities from a lava cave in the Kipuka Kanohina Cave System on the Island of Hawaii, USA - GBC170108-1 metaG ... | reverse complement strand
CTTGGTGAGTCGACCGACCGCGTCGTAGCTGTATGCGCCGGTCGTCCCGCCCGTGGGAATGTCCCGTGTGCGGCGACCCGCGCCGTCGTACTCGAAGGCGGTGAGGACGGCGCCGGCCCCGTTCTGGATGCTCGTCAGCTGGTCGGCCGCGTCGATCTGGTAGGTCTTTGCGACACCCTGGCGATCGGTGTGTTGCTTCCGGTTGCCGACCCGGTCGTACGCGAAGAGCTCGGTCTCTGTTCCGCCGCCGAGCTTCGGATAAGTCACTTGTCGGACGCGATGGCGCGTGTCGTAGCTGATCTGCGTCGCGCCCTCGACCGAGGATGTGATCGTGCGCGGGTTTCCGACTGCGTCGTAGGACGAGTAAGTGAATCTCTCGGAGAGCGCGCCCGACGGCAGGGAGAGCTCGACGGAGCCGACGAACCCCTCGGGGGTGAATGACTGCGAGCGGCGGTGGCCGAAGCCGTCCACGACTTGCACCGCGCGGCCGATGCGGTCGTAGTCGAACTTCCAGCTACCGGCCACCGGGTCCGAGAGGCCGGCGATGCGCCCCAGCGCGTCGTACTGATATGTGGTCACCGTCGCGGCAGTGACTCCGTACACGGCGGCGTTCGGGTAGACGATCTGGTCTACCTCTCCTTCGCTGTTGTACCGGCGCCGCTCGGTGCCGGCGAGGCCGTCGCTGATCGCCACCGCGCGATCGAGCACGTCGTATTCGAAGCTTCGTGAGGAGGTTTCGTTGACCTGCAGTGAGAGACGGCCGCGAGCGTCATACCGGTATCGGTCGTACACCCCTCGACCTAGCCGCTGCAGAACCCGCCCCATCGGGTCGTAGTCGTACGTGACTCCGTCACCGGCCCCGTTCATCAGCTCGACCAGGTTTCCCAGCTCGTCGTAGCGGAACGAGCTGGTCCGCTGGAGCGGGTCGATCGTCTGAGTCACTCGCCCGAGAGCGTCGTAGTGGACGCGCACAGTGCGGCCCTCGGCGTCTGTGCGCTCGACGAGCCTCCCTTGCGGGTCGTAGCGGTTCAGGGTGCTGGCCGCGTCCGCCGTTCCGACCGCCACCGTCACTTGCTTGGGCCGACTCAGCTCGTCGAACACGATCCGCGTGAGAGACTGGGCGCCGTCTTCCGTCTCGACGGGATTGCCGATCTCGTCGAAGAGCCGGACGTACGAGAGCAACCGGTCGTTGGGGCCGTACGTTCGCACGGCGCGGCCCTCGACGTCGTACTCCGTGCGACTCGTCTCGCCCTCGGGGTTGGTGGCCGTGAGCACACGGCCTTCGCCGTCATACGTCCACGTCCAGAGGTTCCCAGCCGGATCCACACGCTGAGTCAGTAGGCCGTCGCCGTCATAGCGGCTCTCCGTGCGCCGGCCCGTCGGAGAGATCTGCGCTGCGACGCGATCCCGTGCGTCGTACTCCGTCTTCGCGATGTCGCCGCGCCCATTCATTGCCGAGGTGAGTCGGTCGAACACGTCGTAGTAGAAGTGCGCGTCGATGCGCGTGCGGAGCTCTCGCGGCTTCGGGCCGGGCTCGATGCTGCGCCGCTCGACGACGAGGCCGTCCGCATCGAAGTCCGTCTCTACCTCGACACCGATCGGGCTGACGGTCAGCATGGGGCGATCGAGCTCGTCGTACTGAGTCGAGATCGAGACAGTCTCTACGACGGCACGGGCGTCGCGTACGACGGTTCGATCGCGCATGATTGCGATCGGCCGAGTCAGCAAATCGAGCTCGAAGCGTGTGCGGCCGCCTAGCGCGTCGCTCGTCCGGACGAGGCCGAGCCCGTTCGGGTTGTATTCGAATCTCGTCGTGGCGGGCGGCGAGAGACCTTGTGGGTCGCCGAACAGGACTGACTCGATCCGATTCCCGAACGCGTCGTACCGGTGGCTCGCGAGATTCTGCTCTGCGCCGTCGATCGTAGCGGCCTCCGCGATCAGGTTTCCCTTCGCGTCGTAGGTCCACTCGCGCATATTCTGGCGGCGGTCGGTAGCGGAGGTGACTTGGCCGAACTGGTTGTAGGTCCACCGCGCCGTTCGGTCGAGACGATCGGTATGCTCGATCATGTTCCCGTCGGCGTCGTAGACCGCGGTCGAGCGGTGACCGAATGCATCGATGCTCGCGGTTTGCACCTTGGCGGCCGGGTCCTCGTACTCGTATTCCCGCACGCGGCCCGCCGCGCTCGCGGTGCGCACGATGTTCCCGAACGCGTCGTAGAAGTACGAGTCACGCGCACCGTCGGGATTCGTCACGTCGGTGCGCTTGCTGAAGAAGTTGTAGGAGAAGCGGGTCTCGCGGCCGAGCGCGTCGGTGTGACTGAACACCGTGTCGTTCCCGTAGTACGAGAAGTGCATCCAGCCGTGGCCGCTCGCGCTGCAGAGATCGGCGGTGCCTGACGGCGTGCGGCTCCCCTCGGGGCGGATCCAGCAACGCAGGTTGTGTTTCAAGAGCGGATCGGTCTCAGCGGAGTGGTACGTGTATCTCCAGGGCTTTCCCTCCACGCCGAGCCCGGACTGGACGGGGTCGCGGTACTCGACCAGGTCGCCATTGGCGTCGACGATGTACTTCCACGTGCGGCCAACCCAGTCAGTCACTTGGGCGAGATTCTGTGAGGACCCGATGTAGGTGAAGGTCAGCAGCTGACCCGGTGTGGCTCCTGTGATCGTCACGAGTCGGCCTTGAGTGTCGTACTGCGCGCGGATCTCGTTGCCGTTGCGATCGCGGATGTACTCGAGCTTCGCGGTGGTCGAGGCTCCGAACGGCAGGAACCCGTACACCATTCCCGACTTCGTGGTGAGTGTGAGTCGTCCGTCGCCCTCGCGCTTCAACTGGTGGTGATTGGACTTCGTCCCAACGAAGCCGATCGGCGAGTCGAAGAACGGCGTCTCGTTCGCACCCTCGTCGATCCAGACGACGCGCTGGTGGTTGCCGAGCGTGTACCTGACCCGCAAGCGGAAGTCGGCGATCGCCGCAGAGAACGTCGTCCGAGTGAAGTAATCGAGGTGCTCGTATGCTGCGCCAGTGATCCAGCCACTCGACACCCACTGGTCGGGGCTCTGCCCCGAAGAGAGATTGATGTTGTAGTACTGATTCGGATGGTCGATCGTGAACGTGCCACTACCACCGACGCGGTAGACCTGAAGCTCGATCGCATCGAAGCTGACGCTTTCTCGCTCGTCCTCAGGAACAGACAGCTTCCAGTTCTCGAAGACGACGTTGGGGTTCACCGTCTCTTGGGTCTCTGGGTACGGCAGGAACGTGTGATAGGTGCTCGGGTCCTGATCTTGCGTGAGAGCACCGCCGGGAGAAGTCACTGGCACGACCCAGTCCGTGACTCTCTGGTCGGCCGCCGTCGTCGTCTCGAGACGGAGATGCTGGTCGAACGTCGTGACCCAGCCGAAGCCGAGCATCCCTCGGTCCTTCAGACGAGAGTTGTACGACCGGACCATGCGCAGGTTCATCCCGGCTCGGCCGGCGATGTCGATGTCGGTGTGACTCTCGCTGTAGCTTCCGTTCACCACGCTGACCGGATCTCCGGCGGTCACTAGCTGAGCCTCGGGAGTCACGTACTGCCAGGAAGCCGGATCGAATTCGTAAGAGAGAATCTCCGTTACCGGCGCGTCGAAGTAGCCAGGGCTCAGTGGATCGATGAACTGATCGAGCGCATATCCGCCGCCCGCGGGCGTGCCCGGGTTGATCGCCGCCTCGTAGCTGATCAGCGAGGCGCCGATCCGAGAGACGCGCATGTACACCGACCCGTCCCAGTCCCGATACACGAATCGGGACTGGTCGGCGATGCGGAGGCTGAGTGTCTGAGTGTTGGCGGGCACGCCGTTGGTGCAGTCAGGCGCACTGTCCCATGCAGCGGCCTTCCACGTGCCGGAGGTGCCGAAGCTGCTCTTGATCGTGCAGTAAGTCGCAAAGTCGATCGCCGTACAGCCAGATGCCGAGCACGAAGACGTTGCGGCGTTCGCGTCCGCGGTGCTGTCGAGATCGAGCACGGCTCGGTCCGCGAACTCACGAAGCAGCTGCATTCCTTTCACGGTCGAGACGGCTTCGTTCGCCGCGAGTGTCTCCCAGGTGGTGCTCTCGAGCGCTGACTTCTGGTGGAGGTCCAGGAGGTTCGCGTGGTCGGAGACGACAGCGGAGTCAGGCGTCGCGTGGCGATCGAAGTCGCCACTCAGTGCGCCCTTGATGTCCACCAACAGCTTGGACGGCTCGATGCCGAACGGCACCTCCGCGAGAAACGAAACCGTCCTTCCCGCCGACATCAATCCCGTCGACGGGTAGAACTCGGTGAGCAGGTGGTGGAGCGCGTTGGCGCGGCGCGTGCCGGCCCCGCTGTGCTCCCAGAACCAAGCCGACGCGAGCCGCAGCACGCTCCCAGTCAGGGCCTCCTGGGCAGTCACATCCTGCGCGAGAAACAGCTCATTCGTGTTCTTGGTGCCGTTGTTGTTCAGGTCGACGAAGGGGATGCCACCCCCTGTGAGCTTGATCGGGTAACTCACCCGCGCGGCGAGCACGCCCGACGTTGCGTCCGCGGTCGCTCCGGGACTCGCCTGCCATGAGCTGAACGACGGCAAATAGACCCCGCCGGCGCCAACCTTGTGCTCGGACCGCGACATCCCGCCGAACGGGGCGCCCAGCGGCAGATTCGCCCGGACCACGATCACCACGTTGGAGCAGAGTGGAATCGATCCGCTCGTCAGCGACAGCTGGACGCCGTCGAGCGCGACTTTGGTTCTGACCGTGATCGGGCTCCCGCCGGCGAGGTTGCACTGGGTATAGCCATCCAGCGGGAGCGAGCTCGCCGCGACGGTGGGCGGGAACGTGACGGTGAGTCGACGATTCCACCACTCGGCCGTCGTCGCCGTCTGTCGCGCGATCGGCGAACCCACGGTGTCACACGAAGCCGTTCCCTCGGCGCACACCGATACCGACGTGGAGTAGCGGTAGGAAGCCGCTCCGGCGTCGGCGATCGGCGCGGACAGAATCCGTTTCCCGGCGGTGGTGACGTGCAGATTCTCGAGTCGCGCATCGCGCTGAGCGACCACGTCGCCACTCACAGGGTACGGCAGCGCGTTCGGCAGAACACCCGGGGTCTCGATCACGATGCGCCCGCGAAGCGCGAGCCCGTTCACGGTGCGATCGCCCGGGACCGAGCCCGGCGCGCTCGCGAGGGAAGTACGGAGTTGATCTTCGAAGAGCTCCAACGGCGTCTTTGGAGTGACTCGAGAGTACAAGCCCTCGGCGCCCATGTAGTCGAGGGCGAGCGCTCCGCTTCCGAGCCCGCTCAGCCGCGTGACTGGCGTCCATTCGGAGAGCTTCAAGCTCGGATCGAGCGGCACCCAGGTCGCGCTGGCAAGTGGCGGCGCGGCCGGAGTTCCCCGGTAGCGCGCCATCGGGACCTGCGCCTCCACCCAGACGTGCAGTAGGTGGATCACGTTGCCCGCGAGTCGAGCCGCTTCGTCCACCATCTGCTGCGTCGAGTCACTCCTGAAGACGAACGGCTGAGCGTCTCTGAGCCGGTAGTAGCCGCCGAGGGAGTCAGCCGTCCCGACGATCTGCGCGGCGTCGATGGTGGCGACCACGACCTTGCCGCGCACGAATCGCGCGGGCACTTGTGAGTACCGGAGCATCGAGACGAGGAGCGCCGCCAGGTCGTAGTCGTTCCCTCCACCTGACTGGAGCGTCGCGTCGGGCCCCTTCATCAAGCCGTAGTACGGCTGATACTCGAGCTCGTTCCGCACGAATTCGAAGATGCGGACGGGATCCTTCCCGAGCGCATCCGCCTTCGCGCGTACTCGCGCCGAGAAGACCACATCTGGTGAATGCTCCTCGAGCGGGTCGTCCGCGCGGGCGAAGCCAGGAGCGCTCGTGAGCACCGCGATGGCGCACAACGCGCCGAGTGCTCCCGCGCGAGTCACTTCTTCACCTTCGCCGCTGCCTGGCGCGCACTCTGCACCCTGGGGTCGGGCATCAAGCGCTGTGTTGTCGGTTGCGGATCGCTCGCGGTCGAGTGGCTTCCGCCGATGACTTCACGAAGCGCAAGTGCCGCGGCTCTTCGGCTTGCGGCCGTCGGCGCGTTGGCGATCTGGTCTCGTGCTCGAGCGAGTCTGGCCAGGATGCCCGACCCCACGAAGCCGGCACCCGGAAGCTCAGTGACTGCGGCGACCCGACCTACGCGCGCGAGCTCTCGGTAGGCTGCACTGATATCGGCGAGTGAGCTGTCCAGCTCGGCCTGCGCTCGATCCAAGGTCTCCGCGTCCGTCGCCGCAGCGATGGTGCCGCACGCTCCGGACAGGCGCGCGGTCGCGCTCCGCAGCTTCGCTGCCGTGAGTGCAGAAGCGTCACTCGACCTCCGAGCGTCGAGAATCTCCCGAACGGCCATGCGCACCGCTGGAGACTCCGCATCAAGGGCGGGGCTCGTCACCGACTGACTTCTCGCCGAGAACGGCGACCAGATCAGTATCGCGACGGCAATGACTCCGAGCGCTCGACACGCATCTTCACGAAGTCGACGCAGGCTGACCGAGTGACTCATGCTGAGATCCCGACTTCGGACCTTACTTCCGAGTCGGCCGTTGGAGCAACAAGAAAGACGCGGGTCAACGCGATTCGCTGTTGACCATGGCTGTCTCAGCGCGCAACCATCCAGATGAGGAGGTGCCTGTGAGCTTCGAACGACTGGTGACGGCGATCTGCGGAGTCGCTCTCGCGGTCTCACTCGGGTGCCAAGGTCAGCCGATTCCACTCACCGTCGCGGCGGGCTCGACGATGCTGCTTCCCGTATCGACAGGTGCGTACGGGAGTCTCATCGCCGATAGCGCGAGCCCGTCGAGGACGGACCACCAACGCGGCGATCTCGTGGTCGTGATCTGTCCTGCAAGCTTCAATGACACGACGTGCACACGGAGTGGCACGACGCGCTTCTATCTCACTACGCGCTACGTCGCATCCGTCTGGCCGGACCCGGCATCACCCGCCGGAATTCGCGGATACCTGAATTTCTACGGCGGAGCTCTAAGTGGAACCGGTGCTCCTCTCGCTGCTCAGGAGCTCGCGATCCTCGAGGTTCCGGCGAACGTCTCGCCGACGAACGCCGAGTACTACGTGTCGGTTCGGAGCAGACCGCATGGCTCGCCGCAGGGTCAAGGCGAGACACTCGCCGAGGACCAGCCGCGCCGCACGATTCGTGTCGCTCCGCCCGCCGCTGCCGGATTCGGGTTCTCGGACCCTACGCTGATTCACGCCTACGCGTTCGGAGCAGGGCTCGACATCGGGGTCACTCAAGATCTGCAGGACCTGATCCCGTATCCGAGCGTCGTCGTGAAGCTCAACCTCGAGAACAACCCGTTGCTCTTTCCAGCGGCGGGTGAGATCGAAGTCGGGTACGTGAGCTCATTGGTTCGGATCAAGTCGGTCTATGAGGATCGCCACCTCGGCCGCCGATCGATCGTCGAGTGGACGGACAACGGCGCCGGCACGTTGAAGATCCTCTTCATCGACCCCCGCCGGTGCACGACGTCACTTCGCATCGCGTATGACCTCGTGAACGGCGCGCAATCCGGTCCAGTGTCTCTGTCGGCATTCTCCGTCAACGCTGCCGGTTCGCGCAGCTTCGACCTTGACGGCGTCGTTCAGACTGGAAATCCGTACGTCATCAGCTCACTGAGCTATGCGCCGGCGAACGGTTGTGGGCCTACCTAGATGAGGCAGTCACTCCGCGTCAGCGGGCGAGCGAGCTCGCCGCATCCGCCGCGAGCTGCAACACGTTCACGTCCGGCATTCGCAGGAGTGACACGATCACGGGCAGCGCGTCCTGCGGGACCAGGCCCAGCAGCAGGGTCGCGGCGGCGCAGCTGAACAGGACGATGCGCTCGAACGAGCCGGGCTGACTCGGCTGCACGTCTTCTCGCGGCGAATGGAAGAACATGATCGCCGGCACGCGCAGGTAGTAGCCGAGTGACAGCGCGCTGTTCAGCACCGCGATCACGACCAGCCACACGAGCGACGAGTCACTGTTCGCTAGCCCCTGCTGCACGGCGGCGCTGAACAGCAGGAACTTCGCGACGAAGCCGGCGGTGCCGGGCATGCCGAGCAGTGAGAACATGCAGATCGACATGACCACTGCGAGGAACGGTCGTGTCTGGCCGAGGCCCGCGAGGTCGTCGAGCGCGTCGTACTCGCGGCCGTCGCGCGCGAGCACCGCCACGATCGTGAACGCGCCGATCGTCATGAACGTGTAACTCAGCAGATAGAACAGCACGGCGCGCGTGCCGAGCTCGCCGCCGACGAGCACGCCGATCAGCACATAGCCCGCGTGGGCGATCGACGAGTACGCGAGCATGCGCTTCGTGTTGCGCTGGATCAGCGCCATCACGTTGCCCACGGTCATGGTCAGCGCCGCGAGCACCCACAGCACCGGAGTGAGTGACTCGGACGCGGGCTGGAGGCCGATCGAGACCACGCGCAGCAGCACGCCGAACGCCGCCACCTTCACGGTCGTGGCCATGAAGCCACTCACCGGCGTGGGCGCGCCCTCGTATGTGTCGGGCGCCCACTGGTGGAACGGCACCGACGAGATCTTGAAGCCGAGGCCGACCAGCACGAGGCCCGCGCCGCACAGGTCGAGCGCGTTCTCGGGGTCGAAGCTCTGCGCGATCTCGGACAGCACGAGTGACCCGGTCGCGCCATACAAGAGCGCCGAGCCGTACAGCAAGAGACCCGACGCGAACGACCCGATCAGGAAGTACTTCAGCGCCGACTCGTTCGAGCGCAGCGACGCGCGCTGGAAGCCCGCGAGCGCGTAGACCGGGATGCTCATCAGCTCGAGTGACAGGAACAGCATGAGTAAGTCACTCGCCGCGGCGAGGAACATCATGCCGGTGACCGACGACAGCACCAGGGTGTAGTACTCGCCCCAGTTCGAGCGCACGTGCTCGAGATACTTCGAGCTCGCGAGCACCGAGAGCATCGCGCCGATCAGCACCACCGCGCACAGGAACAGCGCCACGCCGTCCATGCGCACCATCGGGTTCTCGGCGTTGAACGTGCGCACCGGCTGCGAGAAGGCGTTCATGGTCACCAGCAGCGCCGCCGCGAGAAATACGAGAGTCGCCGCGGCGAGATACGTGCTGCGGCGCGCGGCGCTGAGCGGCTGGCCGAGCATGCTGCCGCGCCGCAGGAGCCACACGTCGACGAGCGGCAGCACGAGCACGCCCAGCCCGACGGGCAGCATCGGCGCGACGGCCCACACGTCGATCTGGGGAATCACTCGCCGCCCTCCACTTCGAGAGCCGCCGTCGTCTCGGCGGGCGCGTTGCGGATGGCGAGCTCGGGCGCGCGCTTCGACATCGTCTCGATCAGCTCGGTGACCGCGCGGTCGAGCGGGTTGGTGAACGTCGACGGATGCACGCCGATCCACACCATGGGGATCACGAGCGCGACGGCGACGAGTCTCTCGCGCGCGTTCAAGTCACTGAGCACGCGGTTGGCCTCGTTCACCAGCGGGCCGAAGAACACGCGGCGCACGGCCCAGAGCATGTAGACCGCCGAGAGAATGACTCCGGAGGTCGCGATCACCGCGGCCCAGCGCAGGTGCTGGAACGCGCCGAGCAGGATCAGGAACTCACCAACGAAGCCGTTCAGGCCCGGCAGGCCGATCGAGCTCATGGTCGCGATCGCGAAGAACGCGGCGAACACGGGCATCGAGTGAGCCAGCCCGCCGAACGCGGAGATCTCACGGACGTGTCTGCGCTCGTAGATCATGCCGACGAGGATGAAGAGCGCGCCCGTCGAGACGCCGTGATTCACCATCTGCAGCACCGCGCCCGAGACACCCTGCGGGTTGAGGGCGAACAGACCGAGCACGATGAAGCCCATGTGACTCACCGAGGAGTACGCGACGAGCTTCTTCACGTCGCTCTGCACCATGGCGACCAGCGCCCCGTACACGATGCCGACGAGTGACAGGCCGATGAGCCACGGCGCCCACTCGAACGCAGCGTTCGGGAACAGCGGCAGCGCGTATCTCACGAACCCGAAAGTGCCGAGCTTCAGCAGCACGCCCGCGAGCACGGCCGAGCCGGGGGTCGGCGCCTCGACGTGCGCGTCGGGCAGCCAGGTGTGGAACGGGAACATCGGCACCTTGATCGCGAACGCGAGCGCGAACACGCCGAACAGGAAGCCCTGTCTCTGCCACCACGCGCCGCCTTCGGTCGCGATGTTCAGGTCGAGTATCCCGGTCGCCGGCGCGAGTCCGTAGTACTCGAACGTGAGTGACCCGAACTGCTGCTGGTGCAGCACGGCGAGCACGACGATGCCCACCAGCATCAAGAGACTGCCCACCATGGTGTAGATGAAGAACTTCACCGTGGCGTAGATCCGGCGCGGGCCGCCCCAGATCCCGATGATGAAATACATCGGGATCAGCATGACTTCCCAGAACACGTAGAACAGGAACAGGTCGAGCGCGAAGAAGGCGCCGAGCATGCCCGTCTGCAGCGCCATCATGAAGAAGAGATACGAGCGGACGCGTGAGTGGATGTCGGTCCACGACGCGAGCAACACCACGGGCAGCAGGAAGCTCGTGAGTGCGCCGAGCAGCAGCGCGATGCCGTCGGTGCCCATGGTGTAGTGAATCCCGAAGTCGGGGATCCACGGCACGTGCTCGACCAGCTGCATGCCGCTGGCCGCGGGATCGAAGCGCTGCCAGAGCACGAGAGTGAGTGCGAGCCCGACCAGCGACGCGCCGAGACACGTCCACTTCCACACGGACTCGGGGAGCTTCACCAGGCCTTCGACCACGGCGAGCGCCAGCACCACCGCCAGCGGCAGGAACGTGATGACCGAGAGCAGGTGGTCGCCGAGCAGTGAGTCGAGCGCGTTCATTTCACGCGCCCCCCACCAGCCAAGCGATCAGCAGCGCGCCGCCCAGCAGCATGACGAAGAGATACGACTGGGCGAAGCCGGTCTGCGCGTACTTCAGCACGCGGTCCGCGCTGGCGCGGAACGCGCGCGCCACGCCGTTCACGCCGACTCCGTCGATCAGCCCCTGGTCGATGCCGCGCGCGAGCAGGCCGCGAGACACTCCGACCAGCGGGCGCACGATCGCCGCGTCGTACAGCTCGTCGACGCGGTACTTGTCGCGGACCAGCGCGTACAGCGGGCCGATCGCGGAAGTGACTCGCGCCGGAAGGTCGCGCTGCCAGTAGTAGAAGAGCGTGGCGAGCGCGATGCCGGCGAGGCCCGCGAGCGTAGTGACTCCGGCCAGGCCGAACTCGGTGCTCGCGTCGATGTGGTGAGCCGCCGAGCGCGCCACCGGCTCGAGGAACCAGTGCAAGCTGTTCGACTGCGGAATGCCCACCGCCTCGCCGTACGCGTCGGGCAGGCCGATGAGCCCGCCGAGCACGGACAGGATCGCGAGCACGACCAGCGGCGCGACGATCCAGGGTCCCGACTCGTGGATGTGATCGCGCGTGTGGTGATCCGCGCGCGACTCACCGGTGAACACCAGGTAGTAGAGGCGGAACATGTAGAACGCCGTGAGTCCCGCGGTCAGGAGGCCGATGCCCCAGATCCACGTGTGACCCGGGATCTCGTGCGCCTCGTGCGCGGCCAGGAGTATCTCGTCCTTCGAGAAGAAGCCCGAGAAACCCGGCACGCCGGAGATCGCCAGCACGCCGATCAGGAACGTGAGCCACGTCCACGGCATGCGCGTGCGCAGGCCGCCCATCTTGGTGATGTCCTGCTCGTGGTGCATCCCCAGAATGACCGAGCCCGCGCCCAGAAAGAGCAGCGCCTTGAAGAAAGCGTGAGTCATCAGGTGGAACGCGGCGGCCGAGTAACCCGCGACGCCGGCGGCGATGAACATGTACCCGAGCTGACTCACCGTGGAGTACGCGAGCACCTTCTTGATGTCGTTCTGCGCGAGCCCGATGGTCGCCGCGAACAGCGCGGTGAGTGTGCCGGTCCACGCCACGGTGGCCTGCGCGCCCGGCGCGAGCGAGAACGCGAACGACATGCGGCACACCATGTACACGCCGGCGGTCACCATGGTCGCGGCGTGAATCAGCGCCGAGACCGGGGTGGGGCCGGCCATCGCGTCGGGCAGCCAGACGTACAGCGGGATCTGCGCCGACTTGCCGCACGCGCCCACGAAGAGACACAGACACGCGAGAGTCAGCAGCCCCCAGCTCGGGAAGCCGGGCAGGAACGAGAGCCACGTCGGTAACTCGACCGTGCGCTCCGCGGCGAGCCCGACGTTCGCCGCCATCTCGCGGAACTCGATCGTCGGCACGCCCGCCTGCGCGAACGACCAGAACAACAGGAAGATCCCGAGCAGGAAGCCGAAGTCACCGATGCGGTTCACGACGAACGCCTTCTGGCCCGCCGCGGCGTTCGCGTCGTCGAGATACCAGAAGCCGATCAGGAGATACGAGCAGAGACCCACGCCCTCCCAGCCGACGAACATGACGAGCAGGTTGTCGCCCAGCACGAGCATCAGCATCGAGAACGTGAAGAGGTTGAGATACGCGAAGAAGCGCTGGAAGCCGCGGTCTTCGCGGTGGTCGTCGTCCATGTAGCCGACGGAGTAGATGTGGATGAGTGACCCGACGCCGGTCACGACCAGCACCATGACCGCGGACAGCGGGTCGAGCAGGAACGAGAGCTCGGCGTGGAAGTCACCCGCCGAGATCCACGTGTACAGGTTGTCGACGAAGAAGCGCTGTTCCGCCTCGAGCGTGGTCGCGAGCGCGAAGACCTGAGTCACCGCGATGGCGAACGACGCGATCGGCGCGCCCACCGCCAGCGCGATCACCGCGGCGCGCGGCAGCGCGCGGCCCGCGAAGATCAGCCACAGGCCGGAGACGACCGCCGCCAGGAGCGGCAGCAGCGGGATCCAGCGCAGCGCTTCGTTGGTGTGCTCGGTCACTCGCTCACCACTTCATCTGACTGGCGTCTTCGATGTTCACGGTGTCTCTGTTGCGGACGAGGCTGATGATGATCGCCAGCCCGACGGCGACCTCGACCGCGGCCACCACCATGACCATGAACGCGAACATCTGGCCTTGGTCGTCGCCGATCTCGCGGCTGAACGCGACCAGCGAGAGATTCGCGGCGTTCAGCATCAGCTCGATGCACATGAACATCACGATCATGTTGCGGCGAATCAGTACGCCGGCCACGCCGATCAGGAAGATCAGCGCCGCGACGACCTGGAACTGGAACGGCGAGATGTCGTCCATCAGTCGAGTCTCTTCTTCGCGAGCACGACCGCCGCGAGGATGCCCGCGAGCAGCAGCACCCCGGCGACTTGCACCGCGAGCACGTAGTCGGTGTAGAGCGCCTCGCCGATGGCGCGCGTGGTGCCGTAACTCGGGTCGACGTCGGGCCACGGCGCGCGCCCGGCGGCGAGCACGCGCACGAGATACACCCCGCCGGCCGCGACCAGCGCGACACCCGCGAGCTTCAAGAGCGGCTGTGACTCCGCGCCCGCCGCGCCGCTGCCGCGCAGGTTCAAGAGCATGATCACGAACAGGAACAGGACGACGATCGCGCCCGCGTACACCATGACTTGAATGAGTCCGACGAACTGCGCTTCGAGCAGCACGTAGAGACCCGCGAGCGCGAGCATGCACACCACGAGGTTCAGCGCGGAGTTGATCGCGTTGCGCACGTTCGCGACCACGCCCACCGCGCCGCCCAGCGCCGCGACCGAGAAGATCCAGAACAGGCCGTTCCTCATGTGCGAGTCACCTCCTGCACGATGAGAATGCCGATCGCGGTCAGCACGATGTTCGCGAGTGACAGCGGCAAGAGGATCTTCCAGCCGAGATTCATGACCTGGTCGTAGCGGAAGCGCGGCATGCTCCAGCGCACCAGCATCTGGAAGAAGATCAGCGCGATGACCTTGCCGATGAACACGTGCACGGCCAGCACCATCGCGAGCAGGTTGGCGATGTTCGCGCCGAACGTGGGAGTCAGCGACGAGATGATCTTCGACTCGGGCAGCCACGGGAGTGACCAGCCGCCGAGGAACATCGCCGCGAGCAGGCCCGAGATCACGACGACCTCGATCCACTCACCCATCATGTACAGGCCGAACTTCATGCCGCTGTACTCGATGAAGTAACCCGCCACGATCTCGGACTCGCCTTCGGGCGTGTCGAACGGCGCGCGCTTGTTCTCGGCCATCAGCGCCGTCATGAACATGAAGAAGGGCAGCGGCTGGAGAATGACTCCCCACATCGGGAGCGTGAGCCAGTCGACCCACTTCGTCTCGGCACTCACCCAGCCCAAGTGTTTCAGGAAGCCGAAGACGCGGAACGTCTCCTGCTGCAGCACGCCCATGTCAGAGAGCCGGAGCGTGCCGAAGATCATGAACAGGCCGATCACGGTGACTCCGATCGCGACCTCGTAGCTGATCATCTGCGCCGAGACACGGATCGAGCCGAGCATTCCGTAGTTGTTGTTGCCCGCCCAGCCGGCGAGCATCGAGCCGTACGTGGCGATCGAGCCGATCGCGAAGAGATACAAGACGCCGTAGTCGAGGTCGGCGACGACCAGCGAGAACTTCGCGCCCCACATCTCGTACGTGCCGCCGTAGGGAATGACCGCGAAGCTGATCACCGCGGGAGTCACCGCGATGAACGGGCTGATCAGGTGGATGAAGCGATGCGCGCCCGTCGGCATCGTGTCTTCTTTGGTGATCATCTTGATCACGTCGGCCAACGGGTGAATGAGTCCCAGCGCCTTGATGCCGAAGATCTCGGCGCGGTTGGCGCCGATGCGGTCCTGCATGAGCGCCGACTGTTTGCGCTCGACCCACGTCATGACCGGCGCGAACACCAGCATGACGATCGCGAAGATGAACAGCGCGACGAAGACGGTGGACGTCGCCACTAGCGGACGGCCTTCAGTATCTCGGCGAGCGCCTCGCGCTCCTCCAGCGCCTCGAAGGCCGGCTCGACGACGGCGTTGAAGCGCTGCACGATGCCGTCGGCGTTCGTGAAGTGACCCGACTTCTCGAGGAACGTGCGCGCGGGAATCACGACGTCGGCGCGCGCCGACAGCGCGGACTCGTGCGAGTCGATCAGCACCACGCGGCGCACGTCGGCGAACGCCGCGGCGTGAGTCGTGTGACCCAGCACGATCGCGAGATCGGCGTGGCCGAGTGAGTCGGCGGTCTCGCTCATGCCGAGCGCGCGGCAGCCCGCGGCGTTCGGCGCCTTCTCGGCCTCGATCAAGATGTCGTCGCCCTCGCCGCGCGGCACCGCGAAGCGCGCTTGCCCGGCGCCGAGCTCGCCCAGGAAGTCGCGAAACGCCTCGAGCTCCTCGTTCGACGCGAACGGCGACGCCACGCCCACGATGCGCCCGCCCGCCGCGCGCGCTTGGCGCGCGAGCTCGCCCGCGCGACGCGTGGCGGCCGCGGCCGAGGCGGCCTTGCCGTCGACGCGCGAGTGACTCAGCCGGCCTTGGCCGTTCAGCTTGTAACTCATGCGGCCGTGGTCGCACATCCAGGTGTCGTTCACCTGGTCGTTCCGGCGCGGCACGTAGCGGTAGATCTTGTTGTTCGAGCGCGAGACGGAGATGTTGCAGCCGCGCGCGCACTGGTTGCACACGCTGTCGACGTCGTCCGTGAACCAGACGCGGATCTTGAAGCGGAAGTCACGCGTGGTGAGCGCGCCGACGGGGCAGATGTCGGCCACGTTCATCGAGTACGCGTTGTCGAGCGGCACGCCGGGGAACGTTTCGAGCAGTGACTCGTCACCGCGATTGAACACGCCCAGCTCGCCGGTCTTCGGTATCTCGCGGCAGAAGCGCACGCAGCGGCGACACAGGATGCAGCGCTCCTGGTCGAACACGATCGTGGGCCCGAGATCCACCGACTTCTTCGCGGGGCGGCGCGGCTCGTTGGTGCGTGCGCCGGCCACGCCGTAGTCGAACGCGTAGTCCTGCAGCTTGCACTCACCCGCCTGGTCGCAGATCGGACAGTCGAGTGGGTGATTGATGAGCAGTAACTCCATCACGCCGCGGCGCGCCTTCGCGACGCGCTCGTTCGCCGTGTTGATCTTCATGCCGTCCTTGACCGGCGTGTTGCACGCGATCTGGAGCTTCGGCATGCCCTCGATCTCGACCTGACACAGCCGGCACGAGCCGTCGATCGTGAGCTTCGGGTGCCAGCAGTAGTGCGGTATGTCGACGCCGTTCATGAGCAGGCCGAGGTCGTCGATCGCCTGCAGGATCATGCGCCCGTCGGCGACCTCGTACTCACTCCCGTCGATCGTGATCTTCGCCATGAATCGAGTGACTCTAGAGCTCGAAGCTCTCCGAGAACGGGCACTTCTTCTCGTGGATGTGCGCCTCGAAGTCGGCGCGGAAGTGTTTCAAGAGGCCCTGGATCGGCCAGGCCGCGGCGTCGGCGAACGCGCAGATGGTCTGGCCCTCCATCAGCGACGGTATGTCGTCGAGCAGCGCCAGGTCCGCGGCGGTGCCGCGGCCCTGCTCGATGCGCTCGCACAGCTTGTGCACCCAGCCCGTGCCCTCGCGGCACTGAGTGCACTGACCGCACGACTCGTCGCGGAAGAAGTAACTCGTCACGCACGCGACCCGCACCATGCACGTGGTCTCGTCCATGACCATGACGCCGCCGGTGCCCAAGTGACTGCCCTTGGGCGCGAGCAGCTCCTCGGCCATGCCGACGTCGAGCTCCGACGGCGGCAGGACCGGCATCGACAGGCCTCCCGGCATGACCCCCTTGAGACGCCGCCCGCCGCGCATGCCGCCCGCCAAGCCGAGTATCTCGCGCAGCGGCGTGCCCAGCGGCAGCTCGAACAGTCCGGGTCTCTCGACGTGACCGGAAACACCGAACAGCGTCGTGCCGGGGCTCTTCGCGGTGCCCCGCGCGCGGAACCACTCGACGCCCTTCTCGAGGATGAACGGCACGTGCGCGAACGTCTCGACGTTGTTCACCGTCGTGGGCAGGCCGAACGCGCCGTACTCCGCCGGGAACGGCGGCTTCTTGCGCGGCTGGCCCTTCTTGCCCTCGAGTGACTCGAGCAGGCCGGTCTCTTCGCCGCAGATGTACGCGCCGGCGCCCGAGTGAATCACGATGTCGTGCTCGAAGCCCTTCTTCCCGAAGCACGCCTTGCCGAGATACTTCTTGGCGCCCATCTCCGCGACGGCGGCTTCCAGCGCGCGGATCGGCTCCTTGTACTCGCCGCGCACGTACACGAACGTGCGCCGCGCGCCCATCGCCCACGCGCCGATCAGGATCCCCTCGAGTATCTGGAAGGGACCGCGCTCCATGATCATGCGGTCCTTGAACGAGCCGGGCTCCGACTCGTCGCCGTTCACGACGATGACCTTCATGCGGTCGCTCGTCTTCGGCATGAAGCTCCACTTGAGTCCGGTGGCGAAGCCCGCGCCGCCGCGGCCGCGCAGCCCCGACGCCTTCACCGCCTCGGTGACTTCCTCGGGCGCGAGTGACAGCGCCTTCTTGATTCCCGCGAAGCCGCCGGCGTCCTCGTAGCCCTCGAGCGTCCGATACGAGTCACTCCCGTAGTGCTCGGAGAGGTAGTTCTTGACGTACGGCTCTTTCTGCACGGCTACTTCAACCCGTCGACGAGGCGGCGCGCGTCCGAGAAGTCGACGTCCTCGTGATACTCGCCGTCGATGCGCAGCACCGGCGCGGTGCCGCACGAACCGAGACACTCCTCGTGGCCCAGAGTGACTCGTCCGTCCTTGGTCGTCTCACCGGCGTGCACGCCGAGATACGCCTCGAGCCCGCGCAGGAGTGACCGCGCGCCGCGCAAGCTGCACGGCACGTTGGTGCAGACATACACGTGATGCCGGCCCTGCGGCTCGGTGTAGAACATGTTGTAGAAGGACAGGACCTCGTACACCTCGACCGGCGCGAGCTCGAACAGACGCGCCAGCTCGCGCGTCGCGTCCGCGTCGACGAAGCCCTTCTCGGCCTGGGCGAGATAGATCGCTGGCAAGAGCGCGCCGCGCTTCGCGGGATAGCGCTCGAAGAGCGCTTCGATCTGCGCGCGTGTCTCGGCCTTCAAGGAGTCACTCCCACTCGAGGCCGCCGCGGAGCCACTCGTACGCGAGGCCGACACACAGGACGGCGAGGAAGGGAGTCATGACCGCGAGCCCGTACCAGCCGAAGTCCTTGAACACGACCGACCACGGGAAGAGGAACACCACCTCGACGTCGAAGATGATGAAAGACACGGCGACCATGTAGAACTTGATCGAGAAACGCTGATTGGGTGACGCCAATTGGTGTTCCCCGCACTCGAACGGCTCCTGTTTCTCGGCGAAGACGAGCTTCGGTCCGAGCACGGTCGTGAGCACGAGAAAGGTGAGCACCGCTCCGGAACCGAGCAGGGTAAAGAGACCTAGACCCCAGTACTCGCCCATCGGCGCCCCCACCCCAAAGTGCCCGGATTCCCTGGAAAAACGCGGTCCGAGCGTAGAAGGCGGGTCCTGCCCTGTCAACCGCTCGACACGCTATGCTTGGCCGAATGAGTGCGGAAAATCCGGTGCGCTGCGCCGTGCTCGGAGCGGGAAGCTTCGGCACGTGCCTCGCGATCCTGCTCGCGGAGCGCGGCTTCGAAGTGAGCCTGTGGTCGCGCGACGCGTTGGTCGCCGACGCGATCGAGAAGCACCGCCGCAACCCTCGGTATCTCACGGACTTCGCGCTGCCCGAGTCCGTACACGCAACTGCGTCGCTCGAGCGCGCGCTCGCGGACAAGGAGCTCATCGTCTCGGTCGTGCCGAGCCACGCGGTCCGCGAAGTGTGGAGCCGCGCGAAGTCGCTCATGCGCGAGGACGCGCTCGTCGTGTCCGCGTCGAAGGGCATCGAGGTCGGCACCGGGAAGCTCTGCTCCGAAGTGCTCATGGAGATCCTGCCCGCTCGGTTACACGACCGACTGTGTTTCCTGTCTGGGCCGAGCTTCGCGCGTGAGATCGCGGAGCGGCGCCCGACGGCGGTCACGCTCGCGGCCAACGTCGAGAACTACGCGGTCGCGGCGCAGACTCTCATCTCGTCACCGCAGTTTCGCTGTTACACGAGCTCCGACGTGATCGGCGTCGAGCTCGGCGGCGCGCTGAAGAACGTCATCGCGATCGCGGTCGGCGTGGCCGACGGCATGGAGTCGGGACTGAACTCGCGCGCGGCGCTGATCACGCGCGGGCTCGCCGAGATGACGCGTCTCGGTGTAGCCATGGGTGCGAACCCGGTCACGTTCCTCGGTCTCTCGGGCGTCGGCGACCTCGTGCTGACTTGCACGGGTGACTTGTCGCGCAACCGCCGCGTGGGACTCGAGATCGGGCGCGGCAAGAAAGTCGCCGAGGTTCTCGCCGGACTCACTCAGGTCGCCGAGGGCGTACGCACCGCGAAGTCGGCGTACGAGCTCGCGCAGAAACTCGGCGTCGACATGCCGATCACCAGCGGCGTGTACGCGATGCTGTTCGAGGGCAAGGATCCGTTCGAAGCCGCGATCCAGCTGCGCTCGCGCCAACTCAAGAGCGAGACCGAGTAACTGCAATGACTTCACGCTCAGCCCTCCGCGCCGCGCTCGCGGCGCTCGCCGCGCTCGTGTTGGCGGGCTGTGGGCCGAAGCTCGTGCGCGACCGCGTGTTCGAGGGCTCGCAGACGCGCGTCGAGTTACAGCGCCGCGAACAGGGCGGCGTAGCGGTGCCGCGCGGCTTCGCTCACCCGGCGACGATCGCCGACGTGCGCATCGCGCACATCCTCGCGAATCTCGTGTTCGAGGACGGCTCGCAGAAGAAGCGCGCGGTGATTCGCTCCGAGCACGTGTTCGAGCTGGCCGAGGGAATCTCCGCCGCGCTCGCGAAGGCCACGCCCGACGACGAGGTCGCGGCCGCGGCGTTCCCGAGAGACCGGCGGCTGGGGATCTTCACCGACGATCGAGTCACTGCGTTCCGCCTGCATCTGGAAGGCGACGCGATGCAGATCCAGTTCTCGAACGTCGAGGACGCGCTCGAGAAGGAAGGCGCGAAGGTGGGTTACTCGGAGTACGAGATACCCGGCGACGCACCGACGACGCGCTCGAGCTTCACCCTGCAGAAGAGTGACTCGATCGCCGTCTCCGGCAGCCGCGGAGTCAGCGTGGCGTGGCGCGACGACGTGTTCCGCCGCCCGGTGAGTCTGCGCGACCGCGACGGCAAGACGAAGCGCCGCACCGTGCTGATGGAGCTGCCGCGCGAAAAAGAGGAGGGCGCGCCCGCCGCCGCGCCGCCGCGTCCGCCCGGCCTGGTCGACGACCAGCTGCGCGCGCTCGACCAGCTCGACGCAGACCGCGGCGCCGGCAAAGTCACCGAAGCGGAGTATCAGCGCCGCCGCCGCCTGATCCTCGAGGACAAGCTCGAAGACGCGGGCTACGGGAGAGCGAAGTGACTCCGCGACGCGTGCACATCGACACGGACCCCGGACTCGACGACTTACTCGCGTTGGGGCTGGCGTTCGCTTCGCCCGAGCTCTCGGTCGAGGGAGTCACGACGGTGGCGGGCAACGCCGCGCTGCCGCTCGTGACTGCGAACGCGCGCCGCTTCTGCGCGCTGGCGGGCGCCGACGTCCCGATCGGCGTCGGCGCGAACCAGCCGCTGGCGCTCACTCCGATCGACGCGGCGCACTTCCACGGCAAGGACGGCCGGCGCGGCGCGCCGTTGCCCGAGGTTCCCGACGCGAACCTGGCGCCCGCGCGCGACGTGCTGCGACACAGTCTGGTGTCGCGGGGCGTCGACGCCGTGCTCGCGCTGGGTCCACTCACGAACGTCGCCACGCTCGCGGTCGAAGACCCGAAGCTGTTCGCGAACGCGGAAGTCATCTGGATGGGCGGCACGCTCGGCGCGGGCAACGTGACCGCGAAGGCCGAATACAACGCGTTCGCCGATCCGCGCGCGCTGCGCATCCTGTTGCGCTCCGGCGTGCGGCTGCGCATGGTCGGGCTCGAAGTGACTGCGCGGGTGGTGCTCGACGCGTCGCGAGCGAACAGCCACGACTTCGGTGCCGGCGCGCGCGGCGCGCTTCTCTCCGCGGTGACACGCAGCCTGTGCGACGCCGAGCGGAGTCTCTCGGGTGCGTCGCGCGCGGTGCTGCACGACCCCACCGCCGTGGCGGCGGCGCTCGCGCCCGAGCTCTTCTCGTTCGCGCCGCGCTCACTCGAGGTGGTCGACCGCGAAGGGGCCGAGCGCGGCCGGATCCGCGCGCGCGGTGACGGCGCGCCGGTGGAATACGCGGTCGACGTGCACGCGGCCGACGTGATCGAGCTGTTCCTCGAGCGAGTCACTCGCTGGGCGAAGGCCGCGCCGTGAGCGAGCGTTTCGACTTCCATACCCACACGACGGTGTCGGACGGCAGCCTGACCCCCACCGAGCTCGCGCGGCGCGCGCACGAGCAGCGAGTCACCGGGTTCGCGCTGACCGACCACGACACGGTCGACGGGATCGCCGAGGCGCGCGCCGAAGGCGAGCGGCTCGGGGTCGAAGTGATCGCGGGCATCGAGCTGTCGGTGAACGAGAGTCAGGGCGCGCGCGCCATGCACGTGCTCGGGCTCGGCATCGACCCCGAGCACGGCCCGTTGCGCGCACGGCTCGTGGAGCTGCGCGAATCGCGAGTGAATCGCGGCGCGCGCATCGTGAGTCACCTGCAGAAGGCCGGCATCGCGATCTCGCTCGATGACGTCGCGAGACACTCGGCCGGCGGAGCGCTCGGCCGCCCGCACGTGGCGCGCGCGCTGGTCGAGCTCGGCGTCGTGCCCGACGTCGACCTTGCGTTCGTGCGTTGGCTGCGCCGCGGCCGGCCCGCGTACGAGCCGAACGCCGAGCTGTCCGCGCGCGATGCGATCGAGCTCGTGCACGACGCCGGCGGCGCCGCGGTGCTCGCGCATCCGCCGCTGTCTGCCGGAGTCGACTCACCCGGCGGACTCGTCGCGTTCGTCGATGGACTCGTGTCGCTCGGGCTCGACGGTCTCGAGATCTGGCACCCGAGTCACAAGCCCAACTCCATGCGCAGGCTCCGCCGAATCGCGGCCGCGCACGGACTCGTCGAGACGGGGGGCAGCGACTTTCACGGCGCGGATCGCCCCGACGTGGAAGTGGGGCGCGGTCGCGGCGGCAAGTTGCACGTGAAGCGCGACGTGCGCGACGCGCTCGAGCTCCGCTGGCTCGCGCGCCGCGCCGAACGAGGTTTGACCCACTCCGGGGCCGGGAGTAACCTCGGCCGCCCCGTATGAGCAGGGAGCGCGAAAAGGGCGGGCCGTCGACCAAGGCCGTCCACGGCGGCGAGCGGTCTACACGTTCGCGTGTCACCGACTCTCTCACTACGCCGATCGTCCAGACAGCGGCGTTCTGGTTCCGCGACACACAAGAAGTGATCGCTTACCAGGAAGGGCGGCACCCGAGCTTCGAGTACGGGCGCTACGGCAACCCGACCACGCGCGCCGTCGAGACGAAGCTCGCCGAGCTCGAGCGCGGCGAAGACTGCGTCGTGTCTGCATCGGGCATGAACTCGGTCACCACGATGCTGCTCGCGCTCGTCCCGCAGAACGGGCACGTGGTCACGACTCACGACTGCTACCGGCGCACGCGCCAGTTCATGCAGACGGTCATGCCGAAGATGGGCGTGCGGTGCACGGTGATCGATCCCGCCGATCTCGCTGCGCTCGAACGCGCGGTCGCCGACGGCGCGAACCTGTTCTTCTCCGAGTCACCGACGAATCCCTACCTGCGCGTGGTGGACGTTGCGGCGATCGCCGAACGGTGCCGCCCGCGCGGCACGATCGTGGTGATCGACTCGACGCTCGCCACGCCGTTGAATCAGCAGGCGCTCGCCCTCGGCGCGGACTTGGTGCTGCACTCGGTCACGAAGTATCTCGCGGGTCACAACGACGTGTTGGCCGGCGCCCTCGTCGGCCGCGAGTCACTGATCCGAACCATCCGCGAGCTGCACGGCGTGCTGGGCGGCGTGATCGACCCGCACGCGGCGTATCTGGTGCTGCGCGGCATGAAGACCCTGTCGCTGCGCGTGGCGCGCGCGAACGAGAACGCGGGGCTGATCGCGCGCTTCCTGGAGCAGCACGACAAGATCGAGCGCGTGCACTACCCGGGCCTGCCGAGTCACCGCGATCACGCCGTCGCGAAGCGCCAGATGACGGGCTTCGGCGGGATGGTCAGCTTCGAAGTGCGCGGCGGGCTCGAGGGCGCGTCGAAGCTGATCGACGCGCTGCGCGTGCCGTACATCGCGCCGAGCATGGGCGGCGTCGAGTCACTCGTCGAGCAACCGACCGTGATCTCGTACTGGGACAAGTCGCCCGAGGAGCGCGCGCAGATCGGGATCCGCGACAACCTGGTGCGCTACTCGTGCGGCATCGAGGACGCGGACGACCTGATCCGGGACTTGGAGCAGGCGCTAGAGCGCGTCTGAGCTAGATCAGCTCCGCCGTTGCGGCTCTCTCGAGGGCCAACAGCCGCCGCTTCGCGTCGAGCCCGCCCGAGAAGCCGCCCAGCTTTCCGTGCGCGGCAATGACTCGGTGACACGGGATCAGGATCGGAATCGGGTTCGCGCCCGTCGCGCTGCCCGCGGCACGCACGGCGCTGGCGCGTCCGGCGGTGCGCGCGATCTCGGAGTAAGTTCGTGTCTCGCCGTACGGGATGTCGGCGATCGCGCTCCACACGGCGCGCTGGAAGTCGGTGCCGAGCGGCTGCAACGGCAGCGAGAAATCGCGCCGCTTGTTCGCGAAATACTCAGTCACTTCCTGAGTCACTTTGTCGAGCAGCGGCAGCCACGGTACGCGCTCGGCGTCGCCGTACATGTTGCGCAGCCAGCCCGCGAAGCCCGAGCCGCTCGAGCGCGGCAGCGCAATGCGCGCGACTCCCGCCTCGGTCACCGCCACGCGCAATTGACCGAGCGGAGTCTCGACCACGGCCGTCGAGAGCTTCACCCCCATTGCTTGCAGCCTATCAGCGGAGTGAGTGAAAACGGAAGGGGGCTGAATGCGCGAAAGGCTGAGGAGCGGCCGTTCTTGCCGCCCCTCAGCCTTTTACGTCCAACCTCTCTTTGTCAGACGACGAGAGCGAGAAGTGCTAGCCGCGTCGCGTCCCGCGAGCCGCGCGGCGGCGTGCCGTCGCGCCGCGGCGAGTCGTCTTCTTCGCGCGCGCAGTGGTCTTGCGCATGGTGCGTCGGCCGGGAGCGCGGCGTGCCTTGCGTCGGCCGCCACCGCGCCGCGCCATCTTCGTTCGACACACGTCTCCCGACTTGTCGATGAAGTAGAGGAAGCCGTCTTCGCGCTTCACTCCGGCGCGGGCGACTTTCTCGGGTCGAGTGCGCGCGTGGCGTCCACCACCGCGAGCCATCACGACGCGAGACACATCGCCCTGCTTGTCCAGGTAATACAAGTAACCGGACGCTCGCTTCACTCCGGTCTCTGCGACCTTACTTGCCATCTGTCCCCCCACACTTTCTTGATTCACTCCGACGGAACGTCGAAGGAACAGCGGAAGGGTGCAACGATTTTCGACGCTGTAAAGGGGGCAACGGAGAGAAGTTGCACTTTTTCTCGTCGGTGACGGACTGACCCGTGAGCGGTCAGATACCGAGATTGCGTCGGATTCGAGCGAGTGGCTCGTCGGTGGCGGGCTCGAACTGTCTCGCGGTGATGCGCTCGTAGGTCTCGATGTAGCGCTGAGCCGCCTCACACCGAACGTCGTCGGGCAGCGTCGGTGGCGCGCCTTCACCGTGATACCCGTGCTCCTGCAGCCAGCGTCTCACGTACTCTTTGTCGAGCGACTTCGGATCTTCGCCGCGGCTAAACGCTTCTGTGTAGCCCTCGGCGTACCAGTAACGTGACGAGTCGGGTGTGTGAATCTCGTCGATGACGACGAACTTTCCGTCGCCGTCGAGGCCGAGCTCGTATTTCGTGTCGACGAGAATGAGTCCGCGCGTCGTCGCCCACGCCTGACCGACGGCGAACAGCTTCATGACCAGCGCTTCTGCCTCGTCGTAACGCGCGCGCGTGATGACTCCGGAGCGCACCAGCCGGTCGCGCGAAGTGAGCTCGTCGTGCTCGCCCTGCTCGGCCTTCGTCGTCGGGGTGAGCAAGGGAGCTTGCAGCTTCTGGTGCCTCTTCATGCCGTCGGGCAGACGGTGACCGCAGTACTCGCGCGCGCCGCCGTCGTACGCCTTCCAGATCGACGTGCTCGTGTTGCCGGTGAGATACGCGCGCACCACGAACTCGATCGGCACCGGCGTGCACTCGCGGCCGACGGTCACCATCGGATCCGGCACCGACAGCACGTGATTGGGCGCGACGTCCTTGGTCTTCTCGAACCAGAACGCCGCCAGCTGATTCAACACCTGGCCCTTGAACGGGATGGTGCCGACGACCACGTCGAAGCAACTCACGCGGTCGCTCGCGACCAACACGCGCCGGTCGCCCTTCACGTAGCAGTCGCGCACCTTGCCGGGAATGCGCTTCCCCAGCTCCGGGAAGTCACTCGAGTTCAGAGTGCGGCGACATTGGTTGCGCAACAGGACCGGATCGATGCCCATCTCACTCTCCTTCACTTGGCCGCGGCCGCGTGGCGTTTTTCGACTGCGTCGACGACGAGCGCTTCGAGGCGCACGCCGTCGAGCCGATTGATCTCTTGAATCCCCGTCGGGCTGGTGACGTTGACCTCGGTGAGCCAGTCCCCGATCACGTCGATGCCCGCGAACACGATGCCGTGCTCGCGCAGCGCGGGCCCGATGCGCTTGCAGATTTCGCGTTCGCGCGCGGTGAGCGGCGTCTTCGCCGCGGTCCCGCCCACGTGGAAGTTCGCGCGTGACTCGTAATGAGCGGGCACGCGCAGCACGCCACCGACGGGCTCGCCCTCGACGACGATGATTCGCTTGTCGCCGGCGCGCACTTCGGGGATGTAGCGCTGCGCGATCTGATACGTGGTGCCGTGTCTCGTGCCCAGCTCGAGAAGCGCCTTCACGTTGCGGTCGTCCTTGGTGAGATGGAACACACCTTCACCGCCGCAGCCGTCGAGCGGCTTGATGATCATCTCGCCGCCGAGCTTCTCGCGGAACGCCAGGAGCTCGGGGATGCTGCGACTCACGAGACTCTCGGGACACAGATCGGGGTAACCCAGGATGAACAGCTTCTCAGTCACTTCGCGCAGGCCGCGCGGCGCGTTGACGACCAGCGTCGACGGCGGGACCAAGTCGAGTATGTGCGTCACGAAGAAGTAATTCAGGTCGTATGGCGGATCCTTGCGCATCCACACGACGTCGAATTCGGCGAGTGAGCCCGCGCCTTGCGCGCCCTGCGCGTACCAGTCCTTCGAATCGCGCACCTGCAAGTCGACCCACTTCGCGTGCGCGCGGCCGCCGGCACCGACGGCGAGGTCAGCGACGACACACGCCGACACACGGTGACCGCGCCGCGTGACCTCGCGCATGAACACGACGCTCGTGTCCGCCGCGGGGTTCAAGCTCGGCAGCGGATCGACGATGAAGAGGTGCCGCATGCGGCGGATGCTAGGGTCGCTCGTCGCAGACTGTCAAAGCGAGAGAGCGTCAGGTAGGCTGCTCCGAAGCGTCATGTGCGCGACCCCGTCGGCGAGGAATTGCGCTTGAGACGGCTGTTGAAGATCGCTGCCGGGCTCGCCGTGTTTGGCGTGATCGCGGCCGTCGTCGGAGTCACTGCCTTTTATCTGGCGATCCTGCGCGATCTGCCCGAGATCAACAAGCTCGAGGACTATCGCCCGAACCTGATCACGAAGGTGCTCGACGTCGACGGCAACGAAGTCGCGAGCTTCGCCAAAGAGCGGCGCATCGTGATTCCCATCGAGCAGATACCGAAGCCCGTCGTCGAAGCGTTCATCGCGGCCGAGGACGGCACGTTCTACGAGCACACGGGCCTGGACTACTCGGGCATCATCCGCGCGTTGTTCACCAACTTCTTCGAGGGCCGCAAAGTCGGCGCGAGCACGATCACCCAACAGGTGGCCAAGACCTTCTTGTTGACTCCCGAGCGGAGTTACTCGCGCAAGCTGAAGGACATGGTGCTGGCGCGGCGCATCGAGAAGGCGCTCTCCAAGAACGACATCCTGTTCCTGTATCTCAACCAGATCTACTTCGGGGCCGGCGCGTACGGCATCGAGGCCGCGGCGCAGACTTACTTCGGGAAGTCGGCGCGCGAGTTACAGGTGAACGAGGCCGCGCTGCTCGCCGGGCTGGTGCCGCGCCCCGCGGAGTGGAACCCGCACGCCGACCCCGAGGCCGCGCGCAAGAAGCAGCTGCTCGTGCTGCACCGCATGGTCGACCAGAAATTCCTCGCGCCGGAGCAGTACGAGATGTGGGCGGCGCAGCCACTCACTTTCGCGAAGGTTAACTGGCAGGAGCGTGACTCGGCGACCGCGTTCTTCGTCGAGGAAGTGCGGCGCTATCTCATGGAGAAGTTCGGCGGCGACGAGGTTCTGACCGGCGGACTCACCGTGCACACCACGCTCGACCTCGGCCAGCAGATCGCGGCGTGGCGCGCGGTGCGCGACGGCCTGCGCGACCACGACCGGCGCATGGGCTACCGCGGGCCGGTCCGCAACGTGCCCCAGAAGGAGTGGGCGGCGGTGCAGGACGAGATCGGCGCGAGCAACGCGGCCGTGCTCGAGCCCGCCGAGGAGTCACTGCGCCAGGGACTCGTGATCGAGGTCGACGACAAGGAACAGAAAGTCACTCTCGCGCTCGGCCCCGAAGAGGTCGACCGCGCGACGCTCGGCCTCAAGGACCTGGACTGGGCCGGCCCGCTCGACCCGAGCCGCGACGGCATCAGCGCGCGAGTCAGCAAAGTGAGTCAGGCGCTGCACAAAGGCGACCTCGTGTGGCTCGAGAAGAAGGCCGACGGCAAGAGCTGGGCCCTGTATCAGCGCCCGCTCGCAGAGGGCGCGCTGGTCGCGGTGGATCTCGAGAAGAGCGAGCTGAAGGCGATCGTCGGCGGCTACAGCTTCGCGGCGAGTGAGTTCGACCGCGCGCTGCAGTCGAAGCGCCAGCCGGGCTCGGCGTTCAAGCCGATCGTGTACGCCGCGGCGCTCGCGCGCGGCTTCACCGGCGCGACGATCGTGCACGACACCGCGGTCGTGTACGAAGACGACTCACGCGGCTTCGCGTGGAAGCCCGAGAATTACTCCGAGGACTTCTTCGGCCCGATCACGCTGCGCACCGCGCTCGCGAAGTCGCGCAACGCGGCCACGATCCGCGTGCTCTCCGAGATCGGCCTGGCGCCCGTCCAGAGCATGGCCAAGGTGCTGGGCATCGAGTCACAGATGGAGATGAACCTGGGCCTCGCGCTCGGGAACAGCGAAGTGACTCTGGCCGAGCTCGTGCGCGCGTACACCGCGTTCGCCACCGGCGGCAAGGTGATCGATCCCGTGTTCGTGCTCGAAGTGCGCGACCGCACCGGCCGTGTCCTCGCGCAGAACGTGCATCTGATGGCGGGTCAGCACGAGCCACTCACTCCGCCCGTCGGCCAGGGCAGCGAAGAGAGCAGCGGCCCGGCGGCCGCCGATCTCGAGCGCGTGATGGAGAAACTGCGCCAGGAAGTCGAAAGCAAGGACACGCCGGGGCTGCCCGAGGGCTATCACCTGGACGCGGTCGAGGCGTATCTCATGACCGACATGCTGCGCGCCGTGGTCGACGAGGGCACGGGCACTCGCGTGAAGTCACTCGGCCGCCCCGTGGCGGGAAAGACGGGCACGACCAACGACCTGCACGACGCCTGGTTCATCGGTTACACGCCCGAGCTCGCCGCGGGTGTCTGGATCGGTTACGACAGCGCGCGCAACCTCGGGAAGAACGAAACGGGCGGACGCACCGCGGCGCCCGTGTTTCTCGACTACATGAAGGCCGCGCTGGCGCACAAGCCGGTGCAGGAGTTCTCGGTGCCCGAAGGCGTGGTGTTCGCGCGCGTCGATCGCGCCACTGGACTCCTCGCGCCACCAGGCGACGAGAACGCGATCTTCATGCCGTTCCGCGAGGGCGCCGCCCCGACCGAAGTGAGTCCCACGACGAACGGAGACGAGCCGGCGCGCCCTTTGAGAGTCGACTGATCAACCGCGAGAGCGGCCCGTCCGACAAGATCCGAAGTCGCCGCGCTGGGGAGTCTCTCGCGTGCAGAAGCTCGATGATGTCCTCGACGCCTCGCGATTCGGCTCGCTCGAGACCGTCATCGACGGCGTCGGAATCGTGTATGGCCCGTCGAACGTCGGCCTCGTGTGGGGCAACGGCGCGGCGCTCGCCATCGACACCGGGTCACTCCAGTCCGGCACGAAGATCATCGAGGCGCTGCGCCGCGCGTCCGACGAGCCCGTCCAGCACATCGTCTATACACACGGTCACGTAGACCACGTCGGCGGCGCGTCGACGTTCGTGCAGGAAGCGCGCTCGCGCGGCCGCCCGCGCCCCACGGTGTGGGCACACGAAAATGTGTTGGCGCGACTCGTGCGCTATCAGCGCACCTGGCGCTGGAACAACGAAGTGAATCGCAGGCAGCTGCGCCTGCCGCGCGGCATGAACACCTTCCCACGCGGGCTGGTGCCGCCCGACCGGACTTACCGCGACCGCGACGACTTCGAGCTCGCGGGCGAGCGCGTCGAGCTGTATCACGCGACGGCGGAGACCGACGACGCGACCTGGGTGTGGTTGCCCGACCGGCGCGTGGCGTTCGTGGGTGACTTGCTCATCGGGTCACTCCCGAACACGGGTCACCCGAACAAGACTCAGCGCTACACGCTCGGCTGGGCGCAGGCGCTCGACACCGTCGCGGCGCACCGCCCGCGCTGGGTGCTGCCGGGTCACGGCGAGCTGCTCGAGGGCGACCACGCGCTCGAAGTCATGACCGAGACCGCGCGCGCGCTGCGCTTCCTGCACGACGCGGTGGTCGAGAGACTCAACGAAGGTAAGTGGCCCGACGAGATCGTGGAAGAGAACATCCAGCTGCCGCCCAGCCTCGCGTCGAAGCCGTATCTCGCCGAGACCAGCGGCTGCTCTCACTTCGTGGTGCGCGACGTGCTGCGCGGGTACGCGGGCTGGTGGGGCGGCAACCCCGCCGAGCTGATGCCCGCGCCGCGCGGACAGACCGCGCGCGACCTCGTGGCTCTGGCGGGTCGCGAAGCTATCCTCGACCGCGTTGGGAAGCTCTTCATCGGCGGCGAGGCGCGGCGCGCTCTACACCTTGCGGTGTTACTGCGGCAAGCGGACTCGGAAGACAGCGAGGCCTGGCAGACCGAAGCCGAGCTGTGTGAGTCACTCGCGATCGGGGAACGCTCCGCGATCGTGCGCAGCTTCTATCTCGCCAGCGCGCGCGCCGCGCGCGAGGCGCTCGCCGAGATCGTCGAAGACGACAAGCCCAAGCGCTGAATGCCGCCCCGCGCGCTCGTCGTAGGCGGCGGCCACAACGGCCTGGTGTGCGCGGCGTATCTCGCCCGCGCGGGGGTGCCGGTGACCGTGCTCGAGCGCCGCCCGCTGGTCGGCGGCGCGTGCGTGACCGAGGAGCTGTGGCCTGGCCATCGAGTGAGTCGCGCCGCGTACGTGCTGTCGCTGTTGCGGCCGCAGATCGTGCGGGAGCTCGACTTGGCGCGGCACGGACTGCGACTCATCCCGCGCGTGCCGGCGTCGATCACTCCGCTGCCCGACGGCCGCGCGCTCGTGCTCGGCGACGACCCACGCTCGGACTTCGCCGAGATCGAGCAGTTCTCGCGGCGCGACGCGGAGAGTTACCGGCGCTACGAAGCGTGGCTCGAGTCGATCGCGCTGGCCATCGAGCCGCTGCTCGACGACTCACCGCCGCACTTGTGGGACGTGGACTCGTGGAACGGCGCGCGCTGGCTGCGGCTGCTGCGGACGGGACTCACTCTGCAACCCGGGCTGTCGAGCACCGTGCGCCTGTTGCTCGGGCCCGCGCGGGCGGTGCTCGAAGACTGGTTCGAGTCCGAGCCGCTGCGGGCGACGTTGGCGACCGATGCGATCATCGGCGCGTTCGCGCCGCCCTCCGCGCGCGGCACCGGCTACGTGCTGTTGCATCACTGCATGGGCACCGCAGGCGGGCGGCGAGGCGTGTGGGCGTACGTGGCGGGCGGCATGGGCGCGCTGTCCGAGTCACTCGCCGCGGCGGCGCGCACGGCGGGCGCGGTGATTCGCACCAGCGCCGAAGTCGTGGCGGTGCGCACGAAGGCGGGCCGAGCGTGCGGCGTCGCGCTCGCGAGCGGCGAGACACTCGATGCCGAGGTGGTGTTCTCCGGCGCCGACCTGCCGCGCACCGCGGCGCTGGTCGACGACGCGAAGCTCCGCCGCGCGTTCCCCGTGCCGGACCAGCGCAGCCCGGTGGTGAAGTTGAATCTCGCGCTCGCCGAGTTACCTCGGTTTCGCGCGCGCGGCGCTCAGCCACTCCCGCTCTCGGGCACGATTCACCTGGGCCCGACGGACCTCGACGGCATCGAGCGCGCGTTCGCGGCCGCGGCGGCGGGCGAGGTCCCCGAGTCACCCGTCGTGGAGCTCACCATCCCCTCGGTCGTGGACCCGAGCCTGGCGCCGCCGGGCCGGCACGTGGCGTCGATCTTCGCGCAGTACGCGCCGGTGCTGCCGGCGGACGATCCGCGCTGGCCCGCCGTGCGCGAACGCATGCGCGACCGCGCGCTCGCCATGGTCGAGTCACTCGCGCCCGGCTTCACGGCTTCGATCCAACACATGGAAGTGTTGGCCGCGCCGGATCTCGAGCGCGAGTTCGGACTGACGGGCGGGAACATCTTCCACGGCGCGATGACTCCCGCGCGCCTGTTGCTGCGCAGACCGAGCGGGCGCCTGCGGCCGTACCGCACGCCGCTCCCGGGCCTGTGGCTGTGCGGCTCCGCGGCGCACCCGGGCGGCGGCGTGATGGGCGCGCCCGGGCGCAACGCGGCGCTCGAGCTGCTCGGGCGACTGACTCGCTAGCGCGCGGCCGCGCGGCCCGCGGCGGCGAACGCGCGAGTCACTTCGCTGCGCAGCTCCGCGTCGCACAGGAAGTCGAGCGCGGTCATCGCGAGCGCCTTGGCGCCGTCCACCACCGCCTTGTCGCCCAGGTCCGACACCGCCCACTTCGCGAACTCGGCGTTGTGGATCGACACGTTGGGCGGCGCGCACGCGAGCATCGGGTGGATCGACGGCACGCGCTGACTCACGTTGCCCATGTCGGTCGAGCCCTGCACGCCCGGCGGGATCTTGTCGTAAGGGAAGAACGCGCGGCCGAGTGACTCGGCGTTCGCCTGGAAGCGATTCGCCAGCGGCCACGACGTGTCGAGGTCGAGATAGTCGACGTCGCCCCACGCGAGCTCGAGCCGCGCGCCCGTAGCTTCGGCGCCGGCGCGGAAGCAGCCTTCGACGCGCTTCTTGAGCGCCGCCAGATCCGTCGCGTTCGCGGCGCGCACGTAGAACCGGCCGGCAGCGCGCTCGGGCACGATGTTCGGCGCCTGACCGCCGTCGGTGATGATCCCGTGCAGTCTCTCGGTCGGACGGATGTGCTGGCGCAGCGCGGCCACCGCCTGATATGCAAGCACCAACGCGTCGAGCGCGTTCACGCCGCGCTCGGGCATCGCCGACGCGTGAGACGCCACGCCGTGATAAGTCACTTCGAGCTCGGCGATCGCGAGACACGGCATGGTCGCGAGATTCACGCCTGCCGGGTGGATCATCAGCGCGGCGTCGACGCCCTCGAACGCGCCGTTGCGCGCCATGATCTCCTTGCCGCCGCCGCGCTCCTCGGCGGGCGTGCCCAGCCAGCGCACGCGACCGGGCAAGCGCGCGCCGAGCTCGGCCAGAGCGAGCGCCGCGCCCAGCGCCGTGGTCGCGATGACGTTGTGACCGCACGCGTGGCCGATGCCCGGCAGCGCGTCGTACTCGGAGAGCAGCGCCACCGTCGGGCCCGAGTCACCGACGCGCGCCTCGATCGCGGTCTCGAGGCCGTACACATTTTGGTGTGCATCGAGCCCGTGGCCACGCGCCGTCTCCGTCAGGACGCGCGAGGCGTGTACCTCCTCGAACGCGAGCTCCGGGTGGGCGTGTATCTCGTGCGATACGTCGACCAGCTCGCGCGCGAGCCGGTCGACCGCCGCACACACTTCCTTCTTCAGGGCGTCGAGCATGCGCGCAGTATAGGGCCGGACTCCTAGCGGCGGCGGCCGGCGACGAGCGCGACGGGGATCGACCAGTCGTGGCCGGTCTCGGGCGCGATCGCGAGCGCTTCGAGCACCTCCGTCGGCGCCGAGTCCATGAGCGCGCGCAGGCCGGTGGCGAGCTCGGGCTTCGTGCCGATGCGCGCCAGCCAAGAGTCGAACTCCAGCCGGAAGGTCCAGCGGCCGCCGACCTCGACGTCCAAGCCCGCGGCCTCGAACATCGCGCGCCACTCCGAGAGCCGGTAGTTGCGCACGTGCGAGGGATCGCGCAGAACTTCGATCGCGTTGAGATACGTGTCCTGCACGGGTACTTCGGAAGACACTGAGTCGACGAGCAGATACTGCCCGCCGCGGCGCAACACGCGCGCCGCCTCGCGTGTCGCTGCGACCGGGTCGGCGTAGTGATGCGCGCAGAGACGCGAAGTGACTACGTCGAACGAGCCGTCAGAGAACGGCAGCTCTTCCGCGCGGCCGCGCTTGAACCACACGTTCGTGATTCCGCGGTCCCGCGCGATGCCCGCGGCGGTCGCCAGCATCTGCTCGGTGAGATCGAGGGCGATCACCTCGGCCGCTCCGCCCGCGAGCGCGAACGCCGTGTGACCCGCGCCGCAGCCGACGTCGAGCACGCGCTCGCGACCGCGCAAAGCCGCGCGAGTCACGATCTCGTCGAGGTTCGCGCCGCCCGAGTGGACGCCGCTCACGGCGTAGTTCGCGGCCGCCGCGCCGAACTGCCTTTGCACCTGGGTTTCCAGATCCACGCTCATGGTTGCCTCCGCGTGATTATTTACCTAGGTTAATAATCGAAGTGGCCGCCAAAGACAAGTCCGACGCGCGTCTGCGCTCCGCGCTCGCCGCCCTGCAGCGGCTGGCCGACGCGTTCGCGCACCGGCGCGCGCAGCTCGCGTCGTCGGCAGGTCTCTCCGAGGCGCAGTGGCGCGTGCTCGAGCAGATCGCGGCGGATGACTTCATGCCCTCTCTGTTCGCGCGCCGCCGCGCGCGCTCGCCGGCCGCCGTCTCCAAAGTGATTCGCCAGCTGCTCGACCAGAAGCTGATCGCGGTGTCGATCGCCGAGAGCGATGCGCGCCAACGCCGCTACGCACTCACTGCCGCCGGGCGCGCCGCGATGGACACCGTGCGCGGCGATCGCGAGCGCGCGCTCGCGCGTATCTGGGCGGACTTCGATCCAGTGCGCCTCGGACGCTTCGCCGAGTTCGCGACCGAGCTTGCGGAGCGGATGGAATCACACGCGCGCGACGAAGCGAAGCGCCGGACCCCAGAAAAGCAGAAGGCCCGCCGAAGCGGGCCAACCTCCAAAACGTGAGGCGCAGTATAGCGAAGTCACTCCTGCGAGTCAACGAGAATTTGCCAGTAGAGGCCGTTTTTCGCTGACCGAGTCACAAACTCGGAGAAAGCCCAGGCGAACTACGAGTTCGAGCCTCGGAACTCGTGGTTCGAGCGTCGCTAAGCGCGGCCGTGTGCTGGGTCGGGCGCTGAATCGAATCCCGCGAGATGCTCGACGCAGTTCAATACCTCGAGGGACGGCGGCGGATTGCTCGCCACGATGGTGAGCGACGCGTTCGGCCACGACAATGGCGCCTCGAGTCCGCCGAGTCCGACCTCGCGCTCGGCGAACGCGCGCACCACCAGACCGTGGCTGATCACCGCGAGGTTGCCGCCGAGCTCGCGCGCGCGCGCGAGCACCTTGGGCCACACGCGCGCCGTGCGCGCATGGAAGTCGCTCCACGACTCACCCTCGGGCGGCGCGTAGTCGGGCTGAAACGGATCGAAGCCGAGGTCCGCGTACGCGCGGCCGCGCAGCGCGCCGAAGTTGCGCTCGCGCAGCTCGGGCCAGAGCTCGATCGCCGCGCCCGTCGCGGCGCGCACGCGCTCGGCTGTCATGCGGGCGCGCGCGTAGTCGCTCGACACGATCGCGGCGACGCCGAGCCGCGCAAGCCGCGCCGCGAGTCGGTCCGCCTGCGCGAGACCGCGCTCCGAGAGCGGAATGTCAGGGGTCTGGAGGATGCGCGCCGCGTTCGACGCTGTCTCACCGTGCCGCACGAGCAGGATCGCCATGTCGCCATGCTAGCAGCGGGTTACCATCGACAGGATGGACGCGTATCTCGATCTGCTGCGACACGTGCGCAATCACGGCGTACGCAAGAGCGACCGCACGGGCACGGGCACGCTCTCGGTGTTCGGCTGGCAGTCGCGCTACGACCTGGCGCGCGGCTTCCCGGCGCTCACCACGAAGCGGCTGCACCTGCGCTCGATCTTCCACGAGCTCTTCTGGTTCATCCGCGGCGACACCAATGTGCGTAGCCTGCACGAGCACGGAGTCACGATCTGGGACGAGTGGGCCAAGCCTGACGGCGAGCTCGGTCCGATCTACGGCGCGCAGTGGCGCGGGTGGCGCGCGGCCGACGGGCGAGTCATCGATCAACTCACTTCCGTCGAGCAGGAGATCCGCCGCGATCCCGACTCACGGCGGCTGATCGTGTCGGCCTGGAACGTGGGCGAGCTCGACAAGATGGCGCTCCCGCCGTGTCACTTGCTGTTCCAGTTCTACGTCGCCGACGGGCGGCTGTCGTGTCAGGTGTATCAGCGCAGCGCGGACATCTTCCTGGGCGTGCCGTTCAACGTGGCGTCGTACGCGCTGTTGACTCACTTGATGGCGGAGTCCACGGGGCTGCGCGCGGGCGAGCTCGTGCACACACTGGGCGACGCTCACCTGTATCTGAATCACCTGGAGCAGGCCGACCTGCAGCTGTCGCGCACGCCGTACGAGCTGCCGCGGCTCGAGCTGCGCCCGGGCGTGAAGTCGATCGCGGACTTCCGCTACGAAGACGTGCGGCTCGTCGACTACCGCGCGCACCCGGCGATCGCGGCGCCCATCGCCGTCTGAGTCGCGCGTGCTGTCGCTCATCGCGGCCGTCGCCGAGAACGGCGTGATCGGCGCGAAGGGCGCGCTGCCGTGGCGCTTGCCGGACGAGCTGGCGCACTTCAAACGCACCACGCTGGGCAAGCCGGTCGTGATGGGGCGGCGCACGTTCGAGTCACTGCGGCGCGCGCTGTCCGGGCGCACGAACGTGGTGCTGTCGAGGAAGAGTGACTTCGCGGCACCGGGCGCGCTCGTGGCGCGCGACCTCGACACGGCGCTCGCACTGGTCGCCGACGCCCCGGAAGTCGTCGTGATCGGCGGCGCGGCGCTGTACGCCGAAGCGCTGCCGCGCGCGCAGCGCATCTACCTGACCCGCGTGCGCGCGCGCCCCACGGGCGACGTGTTCTTCCCCGCGCTCGCGCCCACCGAGTGGCGCGAGTCACTCGTATTCGAGCACCCGGCCGACGAGCGCCACGCGCACGCGTTCGCGGTGTACCAGCTCGAGCGCGCGACTTAGAGCGGCCCGAAGCCGGCCGTCTCCTCGAGCGCCTCGCGGCGCACGACCGTCACGAACCCGCGGTCGACGCGGATCGCGCCGGCGCCGACCCACACGCGCATCTGCTTGTTCACGCTCTCGCGCGTCGCGCCCACCAGCTCGCCCAGGATGTGCTGCGGGAGTCTCTGGTCGATCTTGACCCCGTCGGGCGAAGTGACTCCTCGCTCGCGCATGAGCGCGAGCAGCTTCCGCGCGAGCCGCGCGGGAATGGTGAGTGACAGCTCGTCCTCGACCCGCTGCGACAGCTCGCGCACGGTCTTCGCGAGCACCGCGGCCAGCTTGATCGCCACGCGCGGGTGCTGCTCCAGGAAGGGGATCAGGTCGCGGCGCTGCAGGGTCAGGAGCTCGCAGGGCTCCAAGGCCTCGACGGTCGCCGAGCGGACCTGCGCGTCGAACAGCGCGACCTCGCCCACCACGTCGCCCGCCTCGAGGAAGCGGAACACGAGCTCCTTGCCGTCGGCCCCGCTCGAGAACACGCGCAAGCGCCCGCGCAGCACCGCGTAGAGCGCCGAACCGGGATCGCCCTTGCGGCACAGAACCTCGCGTGCCCGCAGGCGTTTCGTCCCGGTGACGGCGTGCAACAGCTCGATCTCTCGGCGCGAGAGACCCTCGAAGATCCGGATCGACGAGAGCATGACTCGGCCGTCGAGCGGCCGTGACTGCAGTACGGGGGCGGAGCTCATGCCGGGAGAATGCCCTGCCGTGTGAATCGTTTCACAGCGGACCGAACGGTCGCTCCGCGAACTTGCCGGCCATGCAGCGAGCGGCCCAATGGGAGTTCCAGCACGGCAGTCCACGAGGCTGCAGCGCCGTGAGCCCCGAAGTGGCGCCGGACCCCTCGCACAACGCTGCCTCTCGCCGACACACGACCGAGATTCCCCTCCCGGTCAACCTACCCGGCACGCCGTGGCTCCCTCCGCGGTACCCGGGCGGCGGAGGCAGTCAGTGCGAGGGGTCCCCCTCTCGCTGACCTGTTTCCCTCCACCCCTTCACGCACCCGGCACCCCCGAGACACAATGGGTCTCGGGGGTGCTTCTTCGTGAGGGTGTTGTGTCTGGCCAGTGTGTTGGCGCTCGGCTGCGCGGCGACGGCCGAGCTGCGGGCGCGGCCCGAGAGCGTGTGCATGGGGCGCGCGGTGCGACTCACTTGGGATGCGAGTCAGTCGGGTGAGCTCTCCGCCGAGCCGGTAGATCCCGAGCTCGGCGAAGTCGAGGCGAGCGGCCAGAAGACGGTGAAGCCGCGAGTCACCACGACGTACCGGCTGCGCGTCGGGTCACTCTTCGGGAGCGTTGCGAGCGACGCGACCGTGAAGGTGGTGAACGTGCCGGCCGAGCCGGCGGCGATTCGCGGTGCGACCGGCGACGAGGGAAGCGGCTGCGCGCCGGGCCGCATGTGGGTCACGGCGCGCGTGCCCGGCGACGCTTGGGACGCGCGCCTGCGCGTGAATCAGGTCTCGACCGCCGACGGCCGCGCGTACCGCGTCGAGCACGCGGGACGCTCCGGCGAGGTCACGCCCGGCGCGCCGTCGGACGCGTTGCGCGACCTGCCGATCGCGGGCGCGTGGAAGCTCGCGACGGCGCTGCGCCAGGGCGAGACCTGTGGTGACTCGTCCGCGCCCGAGTCACTCGCGGTCAGCGTCGACTTCGTCTGCGCCGACTAGTCAGTCGTCGTACGGGACCGTGGGGCAGGCCAGCTCGCGGGCGAGCGCGCCGATGAGTGCGTTCACCTCGCCCGCGCCCTTGGCCGTGCCGAACACGTGGAAGTCGGGGCGCACCAACACGGCGCGCACACCGGCGCGCTCGAAGAAGCGCGTGTATCTCGCGTCCAGATCCTCGATCGGCCCGCCGGACCCGACGTGCGCGGTGACTCCGCCCAGCGACGCGAACAGCGCGCCGTGCTCGGAGTCGAGCATCTCCGCGGGATCGCCGTCGCAGCTCAGCAACACCCAGCCGCGGCCGACCACGTCGTCGAACAGCCCCTCGCGCCCGGCCGTGCGCACGCGGCCCTGCGCGAACAACTCACCGGCGTTCGGGTCACCGGCGAGCGACGTACCCGGGCCCATGACCGGCGGCGTGAGCGTGCCGCGCTCGCCGGCGCGCGTGAACGCCGCGAGCTCGACGTCGCGGGCCTCGGCCTCCTCGGGATTCGTCACGCCGATCACGCGCCCGAACGCGAGTGAGTGCTCGATGAACGAGCGCACGTGGCGGAGGCGCTCGTGCGTGTACGTGTCGAGTAACTCGACGGCGGCGCGCCCGCGCAGCACGAGGTCGAGCTTCCACGCGAGAGTCACTGCGTCGCGCAGGCCGGAGCCCAGGCCCTGGGAAAGGAACGGCGGCAAGAGGTGCGCGGCGTCGCCGGCGAGCAGCACTCGGCCTTCGCGCCACGACTCGGCCCAGCGGGCGCGGAAGGTGTACACCGCGTGGCGTTCCAGGCTGGTGTTCGACTCCGTGAGACCCCACGGCTCGAGCAACCGCCACGCCGTGGCCGCGTCGTCGAGTGAGTCGCGCGACTCACCGGACAGGCGCATGAACTCGAAGCGCCGGCGGCCCGGCCCGCCGGAGACCAGGGTCGTGGGCCGCGCGGGATCGCATAGCTGAAGGTTCTCCCAGTCCCACTCGCGCGTGATCACGTCGACGATCAGCCAGTCGAACTCGCCCATCTCTTCGACGGGAACCTGCATGGCGCGGCGCACGAAGCTGTTCGCGCCATCGCAGCCGATGACCCAGCGCGCATCGACGTCGCACACCGTCCCGCACGCGCTCTGCGCCCGCACGCGCACCGAGTCAGTGCGCTGCTCGACGTGGAAGACCTCGTACCCGCGCCGCACGGTGACTCCCCGCAGCGCGCGCGCGCGCGCGTCGAGCACGCGCTCGAGGTCCGGCTGGTGCACGGTGCTGGCGTCGGGCCAGCCCGAGAGACTCGACTCGACCAGGTCGAAGCGCAGCAGTGTCTCGCCCGCCGCGTTGCGCCACTCGTAGCAGCCGAACGACTCACTGATCTCGCGCAGCTCGTCGGCGACGCCGGCGGCCTGCAGGATGCGCGCGACCTCGTGGTCGAAGTGCACGGCGCGCGGCATGGGATAGCGCGTGGGCCAGCGCTCGAGCACGGTGACCCGCCAGCCGCGCTGGGCGAGCAGGATCGCGAGGGTCTGCCCCGTGGGGCCGTAGCCGACGATGGCCACGTCGCAGCGCTCCGGCACGCGTCGCTCCTCCAAAAGTGAGACTAATCTCAAATTGAGAGGACCGTCAATATTGACGTTGCCCTCAGATACAACTTACGCTGCGGACGTGCCCCGTGGATCCCACACGTCAAGCGCGCTTGCGCCCGTCCCTCGGCTCGGCAAGCGCGCGCGCACCCGGCAAGCGCTGCTCGAAGCCAGCGTGCGCGTGCTCGCGCGCGGCGGCACCGGCCCGATCTCGATCCAGGAAGTGACTGCCGAGGCCGGCCTGGCCAACGGCACCTTCTACAACTACTTCCGCACGCGTGAAGAGCTACTGGAAGCGACGGTCGTGCCACTCACTCAGAGACTCGTGTCGGCGCTGAACGCGACGGCGCTGCGCGAGCACATCGAGGACCCGGCGCAGAGACTCGCGTTCGGCGTGCGCGCGTTCATCGACTACGCGATCGCGGATCCCACGTGGGCGATCGCCGTGCTGAGGCTGTGGGGCAGCAACGCGAGTCTGCCGCGGCGCGCGGGTGTGGCCGTGCTGGGCGACATGCGCGCCGCCGCGAAGCGCCGCCGCCTGCGCATCCCCGACGAGCGTGCGGCGCTCGACCTGGTGCAGGGCACGGTCATCGCGAGCATTCGCAGCGTGATCGAGGGCAACGCGACCGCGGACCGCGGCAAGGCGATCGCCGCGTTCCTGTTGTGCGCGTTCGGCCTGCCCGCGCGCGAGGCCGAGAAACTCGCGTATGCCGAGCCCCCCGCGCCGCTCATCTTGGACCCGTCAGCGGCCGAGTGACCCGCGCGCGTACAATCGCGCAATGGCAATTCAACTCGGCGCGCACCTGGGACAGCAGAACCTCTCGATCGACGCACTGCGCGCGCTGTGGCGCCGCTTCGACTCGGCCGGCCTCGACTGGATCTCGTGCTGGGATCACTTCTACGAAGCGCCGCCGCAGGGCGGCACCGTCCCGCACTTCGAAGCCGTGTCACTCCTGGGCGCGCTGGCGGTCGAGACGAAGCGCGCGCGCATCGGGTGTCTCGTGTTCTATCCGGGCTACCGCAACCCGGCGTCGCTGGCGAAGGCCGCGACCACGATCGACCACTTGTCGGGCGGGCGATTCACTCTGGCGCTCGGCGCCGGCTGGCACGAGTGGGAGGCGCGCGCGTACGGCTACGACTTCCCGCCGCTGGGCACGCGCTTCGAGCTGCTCGAGGAGTCACTCCAGATCGTGCGCGGCCTACTGACTCAGGACCGCACCACGTTCGCCGGGAAACACTTCTCGGTCGACAACGCGTCGTGTCTGCCCGCGCCGCTGCAGCGGCGCCTGCCGATCTGGGTGGGCGGGCTCGGCGAGAAGAAGACACTCCGCCTGTGCGCGAAGTACGCCGACGGCTGGAACGCGGCGTACGCCTCGCCCGAGGAGTTCGCGCGGCTCTCGAAGGTGCTCGACCAGTGGTGCGAGAAAGAGGGCAGAGACCCGAAGACGATCCGCCGCGCGATCAACCTGTCGTTCCATCTCGCGGTCGATCCGAAGCGCGCCGCGGACAGCGAGGGCGAGCTCAAGCGCGCGTGGGGCCCCGCCGCGCCGCGCATGTTGTCGGGCGCGCTGCTCGGCACGCCGGACCAGGCGGCCGAGCGCGTGCTCGCGTACGCGCAAGCGGGCGCGGACGAGATCAACGTGGCGCTGCGCGCGCCGTGGGATCAGGAGGCACTCGACGTGTATCTCGATGAAGTCGTGCCGAAAGTGCGCGCGGGAGCGAGATGATGAGTGACTCTATCCGCGCCTACCGCACCTCGGTCTTCGACAACGCGCGCTGGGCGCGCTTGAAGCACCGGCCAGGCGACATCTTCGTGTGTACCCCGCCGAAGTGCGGCACCACGTGGACTCAGACGATCGTCGTGAGTCTCTTGTGGCCCGAGGGCAAGGCGCCGGCGCCCGTGATGATTGTCTCGCCGTGGCTCGAGGCGCTCTTCAACTCGGAAGACGAGATCATCACGCGCCTCGAGGCGCAGACTCACCGCCGCTGCATCAAGAGTCACACGCCGGCGGACGGCATCCCGACCTTCGACGACGCGAAGTACATCTTCGTCGCGCGCGACGGCCGCGACGCGTTCATGTCTTACTGCCACCACTTCGAGGTCTTCAAAGCCGACGTGCGCAAGTCACTCAACGAGCGCGCGCTGCAGGACGGCGTGCCGCCCATGCCCGAGTGGAACGGCGACGTGCACGGCTTCTTTGCGATGTGGCTCGGGCGAGCCGAGCTGTTCCACCACGTGCGCACGTTCTGGGCGCTGCGCGACCGCCCCAACGTTCTGTTCGTGCACTACAACGACCTGAAGCGCGACCTGGCCGGCGAGATGCGCCGCATCGCCGAGTTCCTCGCGATCGAAGTGACTCCCGCCCAGTGGCCCGCCGTCGTCGAGCGCTGCACGTTCGACGCGATGAAGGCGCGCGGCGACGAGATCGGCACGTTCTGGAACTTCGAAGGCGGCGCGCAGAGCTTCCTGTTCAAGGGCACGAACGGGCGGTGGAAGGACGTGCTGACGGAGGCGGAGCTCGCGGCGTACGAACGCAAGGTCGGCGAGATACTGCCACCGGAAGCGGCGACGTGGCTCGAGCGCGGGCGGGGCTGACTCGTCCTACTTCGAGTCATGCACGGACACCAACTCGGTTGAATCAACCACGGGATCGATTCAAGCTGCGGCAATGCCCCGCGACTTGCACCACATCAAACTGAGCGGCGGAACTTCAGTCGCGTATCGAGACGAAGGTCCGCGCTCCGCCACGCCTCTAGTCCTCATCCACGGGATCACCGAGGACCACCGGGTATGGGACGAGTTCGTGCCCGACCTGTCGCGAGACGCGCGAGTGATTCGCGTCGATCTTCCCGGGCACGGGGCGTCATCCCCCTTGCCGACGTACAACGCGCAAACGCTGGTGACTCCGCTCGCGGAATTCGTCCAGAAGCTCGAGCTCGATCGCCCGCACGTGATCGGCCACTCACTCGGCGGGCTCATGGCGACCTTGCTCGGCGGGCTCGTGCCCGTGCGCTCGATCATCAATGTCGACCAGTCACTTCGCCTGGGACCGTTCATCGAGCTCGTGAGATCAATCGCACCTCAACTCGCGGGGCCGGACTTCGTGGAAGCCCTGACCGACGAGATGGATCAGCTGGGTGGGCCAGCTATGACGGTCGAGCTGCGCCGTGAGCTGCAAAAGTACCGCATAGAGGCAATGCGACCGGTCGTGCTCGGTCTCTGGCTTCCCCTTGTGAGTGAGACTGAGGAATCACTCACTGAAACGCTCGCGCCGATGCTGCGACAGGTCACTGCACCCTATCTTTCGCTGCACGCGGATGATCCAGGCGTTGGCTACGAGGGTTGGCTTCGGATGTTCATTCCTGGCGGGCAGATCGAAGTCTGGCCGGGGCTCGGTCACTGGTTGCAGCGCATTCACCCCGCGCGGTTTCTCGCGCGTGTTCACGCGTTTCACAAGTCAGCGGATATGGTGTCCGTGCCGGGTTCCGGGGCCTTACACTAGGCGCGCCATGCGATGTGTGTCTTGGATCGCGACTTTGGCAATCGTTGTCGGCTCCGCGACCTTCGATGCTCACGCGGCGAGTGCTACCGAGATCATCGAGTACCGGCTTCCGCCCGAGACCCTCGCAAAGGCCGAAGCCCTCTATCGCACTAACATGGCAGTGTTCTTCGCCAGCGAGATCTACCGAGTCGCTGTGCTCGTTCTGGTGCTGGCGCTGGGCATCGCGCCCCGCCTCCGAGAAGTCGCCGAGCGGGCTAGAAGGAACCGATTCGCTCAAGCGACTGTCTTCGTGCCACCTCTACTGTTGTCGATCGCCGTGCTTCTTCTCCCGCTCGACGTCTACGGTCACTACCTGCAGCGCAGCTATGGCCTGTCTGTGCAGAGCTGGAGCTCTTGGTTTTGGGACTGGGTGAAGAGCGAAACGCTGATCCTCCTGATTGCCACGCCGCTCATCTGGGGGCTGTACGCAATCTTGCGCCGCAGTCCCAACCGCTGGTGGCTCTACTGTTGGTTGGCATCGATCCCCGTCGTGTTGCTGCTCGTCCTTGTCACTCCGATCTTCATCGACCCGTTGTTCAACTCGTTCAGCCCCCTGGAGGAGAAGCAGCCGCAGTTACTCCGGGAGATCGAACGAGTGATCGAACGTGGCGAGCTCAGAATCGAGCGAGCGCGCATGTTCGAGATGGAGGCGAGCGACAAAGTCACCACCTACAACGCGTACGTCACCGGCATCGGTGCCAGCAAGCGTGTGGTCGTGTGGGACAATACGGCTCGCGACTTGAGCATTCCGGAGACGATGTTCGTCTTCGGCCACGAGCAGGGTCACTACGTGCTCAACCACGTTTGGCTGTCCGTCGCGTTTGCTGTTCTCGCTTTGCTCCTCGCAATGTGTCTTGCGTACCGAGCGGCCCCAACCCTGCTGGCGCGCTTCGGGTCGCACTGGCGAGTACACGACGTTCGTGACTGGGCGTCCCTGCCTCTGTTGATGCTGTTGTTCAGCCTGATCTTGCTGGTCGGACGGCCCATCGCAACCGCCTTCTCGCGCCATCTCGAGCACCAAGCCGACACCTACGGGCTAGAAGTGACTCACGGGCTCACATCGGATTCGCCTCAGGCAGCGGCGCACGCACTTCAGAAGCTCGGAGAGAAGGGGCTTGCGTATCCCAGTCCGAATCCGCTCTACGTCCTTTGGTTGTTCACCCATCCACCAATCGACGAACGCGTCCGGTTCGCGCTGGAGTATCGACCCTGGGATCAAGGCCAGCCCACGCGGTACATCAAGTAGCGCCCGATGCGCGCGGCACTTCAGTCCTTCGGCACCAAGTAGCCAAGTCGGTACTTCGCAATCCTGTGCCGGAGCGTACTGCGAGGTATCTCGAGTCTGCGCGCCGTGCGCGAGAGGTTTCCGCCAGTCTCTTGCAGTAGGGTGCGCAGCCTCTCCGCATCACGGAGCTCTCCTGGACTCAGCTCCGGTGTGCGTTCGATCGGCTGCGGAAGCGGTTCGAGTGACTCGGGCTCGCCCAGGAATGTCACGAGCTCGTCTACGTCCGAGAGCGCCGTTCGCTGCTCGATCGCGAGCCGCTCCAGCAGGTTCAGCAGCTCACGCACATTTCCTGGCCAACGCTGCGCCGATAGTAGATTGAGTACCTCGCCAGATACACGCGGCACTGCCACACTCTGTGTCTCGCAAATTCGCCTCAATCCGGCACTCACGAGTAACGGAATGTCGGAAGCACGGTCGCGAAGACTCGGCACGTCGATCGCTAGCACGTTCAGGCGAAAGAACAGGTCTGCGCGAAATGCACCCGCGCGCACACCGGCGCGGAGATCGCGATTCGTCGCTGCGAGCACGCGCGCGTGCAGCCGCATCGGCACGCTTCCACCCACGCGCTCGAACATTCGTTCTTCGAGCACGCGCAATAGCTTCGCCTGGAGCTGCAGTGTCAGCTCCCCGATCTCGTCGAGAAACACCGTGCCAAGCTCGGCGGCCTCGAAGCGCCCACGCCGCATCGTCGACGCGCCAGTAAATGCGCCGCGCTCGTGACCGAACAACTCACTCTCGATCAGGTTGGGCGCAAGCGCGCCGCAGTCGACGTGCACGAATGGGCGGTCCCTCCGCTCGGAGCCTTGGTGAATTCGGCGCGCAATCACTCCCTTCCCCGTACCCGTCTCACCTTGAATCAAGACGGTAGAACTCACTCCGCTTGCGGCCGCGATCCGCGACCTCACGCGTCGCATTCGGGGGCTGACTCCGACGAAGTCCAGATCTCCTGACTCAGACTCGGACTGGAGCGTACGTGCAAATGCCCGAGTGGCGACCTCTGATGGGTCGGCTGGAAGTTCAACCAATTCTGCAACTCCGAGACGGGCGAGCTCGACGGCTAGCTCGAGTCCCAGATTTTGAGCGAGCACGACGATCGCATGCATCGGTATCGTCTTCGCGAGTAACTGGATGCGATCCACGGCTGCGAGGTCTCGACCACTGAGTGCAACAACGCAGAGCGCCGTATCGTGGGCAGTCTCCAGCGAGAGAAAGCTACTCCTCATCGGGAGAGCTCTAAGTCCGGCTCCCATGCATCGAGCCGCGAGCGCATAGCTGTACGGTGGATCAACATCAACAAAGAGCGCCGCTCGTTTCCGGTCCGCGACGACTTGGTCCGGTGGCATTTGATTCTCCCTGGGACCGAGATTGGCGAGAGTCCTTCGCGACTCAGGAGAGACACTAGGGTCACTCTGATGTCACGAGCAACGAGAAAGCGTGCTGGCTTCGAGGGAAAACGCGTGAACTGCTTTCCCGCTTTTTCCCGGTGCCGCACGCGCGTCTCTAGCCCATCATGTGCCCAGTCGTGGGTGGTACAGTTCGCGACATGGCCGAGGGCGAGAACCGCGATCTGCCCAGAATCCTCCTGGCAGGAGGTGCCACCCTGCCACAGGTCGGAGATTCGCTACAGCGCGCGCACTTCGCAGTCACTGGTCCAGTCTCCACAGTTTCCGCTTGGGATCTGTTCCAACGAAGACCGTTTGATGTCGTTGTCATCGACCTCGACGTAGCCGAGAGGGCTGGACTCACTCTTCTCAAACTCATCCGATCCATCGAGTCTCGAGACCCAAGGGTTCCTGTATTCGGTGTTGGCAATGACATGACCCTGTCACTCGCAGTCACCGCCGGGAGAGCTGGCGTCACTGACTGTCATCCGTTGGACGAGAGTGGCCTCTCTTCGCTCATCGCAACCCTCGAGAGACTCTCTGAGGCGGCGAAGCATCCCCTTCCTTATGTCTTGCTTGGAACGAGCCCCGCGATCACCGCTGCGCGGGAGCGGGTGACATCGCTCGCAGAACTCGACACACCCGTCTTGATCAGCGGCGAGCGAGGAACCGGTCATTGGCAAGTCGCTCAGTATCTCCACGGCTCAGGGAGGTCAGCCAGCTCCCCGTTGAGAAGGTTCGATTGCACGATACAGCCTGAGTCACGGCCAGCAGGCGGCCCTTCTACGTGGTTCCTGGAGGAGATTCACGATCTGACTCTCGCCGCTCAGATTGCTTGGCGAGACACCATCCGCACGTCTCAGCTCGCCTCGACACACGCGCGCGTGATTGCCTCGACGACGCGAGACCTCCGAATCCTCAGCGGCCGAGACCTGTTCGACTCTGCTCTATCACGTGACCTGGCACAGTTCGAAATACGCCTGCCGCCACTCCGCGAGCGCACCGACGATCTTCCGAAGCTGGTGCACGCACTGCTCGATCGCACCGGCGTTCGCCTCGGTCGGTCCAGCGTCACCATCGCACCTCAGGCGGTCGAACGTCTCTGTGCCAGCGCTTGGTGGGAGAACTTTGACGAGCTGGAGCGGGCTCTGGAGTCACTCGCCGCTTTCGCGCCAAGCGGAGAGATCACTGCGGCCGATGCAGAACTTCTAGTGATCGATTCCGACCCGGTCTCGCGCGCCGCGCGAGAGAGAGCGCGCAATGAGCGAGACGATCTTCTGAGGCTCGTGGAGGAGTGTGGCGGCAATCTCACGAGGATCGCCGAACGTCTCAAAGTGGACCGCGGCACGGTCCGCTACCGTCTCCGCAAGCATGGGCTCCAGCGTGGCGGATGACCCTACCCCACTGACTCCCGCCACGATCGTCGCGCTGAGACTCGAGAAACACTTCCGACGAGGGAAGGTCGGAGTGCGGGCACTCGACGGTGTAGATTTGTCGATCTCCGATGGTGAGTTCGTCTGCATCATGGGTCCAAGCGGCAGCGGCAAGAGCACCCTGCTGCACTTGCTCGGAGGATTGGACCGTCCGAGCGCGGGCACGGTTCTCATCGGAGACACTGACTTGTATCGGCTGTCTCCGGATGAGTCGGCGCGGTTTAGGCGGCGAAACATCGGCGTCGTGTTCCAGTTCTTCAATCTCGTCCCGACGCTGACTGCTGCGGAGAACGTGGCGCTGCCACTTCTCCTGGAAGGCCGGCGCTTTGCGTCGGTCCGTGATCGAGTGACTCCGCTCTTCGAGCAGATGAAGCTGACCGGCCGAGAGGATCACGGCCCGACCGAGCTCTCGGGGGGCGAGATGCAGCGGGTGGCGATCGCGCGAGCGTTGATCGTGAGTCCGCGGATCATACTTGCCGACGAGCCTACGGGGAATCTCGACAGTCGCAGCGGAACCGAAATACTCGACCTTCTGCGCCAGGCGTGTGATCAGAAGGGCGTCACCATCGTCCTCGTGACTCACGACCTGCGCGCGGCTTCGTACGCCGACCGAGTCGTGATTCTCCGCGACGGTCGACTCGAGAGTGACTCGCCCGCGCAGCGGCTGCGCGGATGAGGTCCAGCTCCTATCTCCCGCTTCCGGTCTTGCTCGCGCTCCGCGCGCACCTGAGACGGAACCGAGCCCTCTCGCTGCTCACGCTGCTGGCAATCGCTGGCAGCGTGATGTTGGCGACGGGGCTCGAGATGAGTTCGCGCGGCGTCGAGGCGGAGCTAGAGCGAACGGCCCGCGCCGTGGCAGGTGCGGCGCAGCTCGAGGTCGTGGGCGGAACGTTGGGGGTCTCCGAGGCGCTCGTCGCAGAAGTCGCGGCATCTCCGGGAGTGCGCCTCGCCGCACCTCTCGTGCAGGCGACGTTTCGGCTGGACGCTGAGGGCGCGCGGGATGAGTCACTGCAGGTGATCGGCATCGACTTGCTCGCGGATCCGGGAGTTCGCACCTACTCGGGCGCTGCAAGCATCGAAGACCCGCTGAAGCTGATCGCTGGAGTTGATGCGGTCGTAGTGAGTGACACACTCGCGAAGCGTCTAGCCCTTCGTGCTGGCGACTCGCTTCCCGTCCGCACGGGTCGATCGTCTCACCGCCTGACGGTCCGCGGAACACTGGCTCGCGAGGGCCTGGCTGAGGCGTTCGGCGGGCAGATCGCGGTGATGGATGTGTATGCGTTGCAGCACTTACTCGGGCGCGAGGGGTGGGTCGATCGGATCGACGTAGTCCTCGCCGACGGCGCGGCCAAGAGCCAGGTGCTGTCAGATCTCAGCGAACGCCTGCGCGGTCGGGCGACGGTGAGACACTCCGGAGCGCGCGACGGTTGGCTGGCGACCGCGCTTCAAGTCATTCGCGCGATCGTGATCGTCCTCGTCGTCGTGGCGATCGCGGTCGCATCACTCGTTTCGTACAGCGCGCTGTCGCTGTTCGTCGACCGCCGAATTCCCGAGCTTGCGCTCTTGCGCGCGGCCGGGCTCGAGGCTCGTCGCGTACGGCGGTTTCTGTATCTCGACACCGCGATCCTGGCGGTCGCGGGTACGACTCTCGGACTCACTTTGGGTCGTGCAGTGTCCGAGAGCTTCCGTGCGGGTCTCTCGTGGGTGACCGGCTTTCTGCAGGGCGTCGAGGTCGAGCGGCTCGAGGTTCGAGACTCGACGTTCATCGTGGCGCTTCTTGTCGGCGGGCTGGTCTCGTTCACTGGAGTGTTGGCGCCAGCGAGACGTGCCACGGTCCGCGCGCCACTCGCCGCATTGTTGGGGAACGACGAGGAAGAGCGCGCGACCGGCGGACGAAGTCACTGGGCACTGCTGGCGTCGCTACTGGTCGCGGCCCTCGCGGTGGTGACTCCAGGAGTTCCGGCGCTAGCGCGAATCGTGGTGGTCCTTGGTGCAGGGGTGGTTGCACTGGATGCCTTCGGACGCGTTTGGCTTCCAACGCTGCTACCCATGCTGCGCCGTGTTCTCGAGTCACTCCTTCCCGGCGTGGGCCGGCTCGGCGCGGCGTCGCTCGTTGCGCGTCCGACTCAAACGGCTCTCGCGGTCGTGTGCATCGCAGGGGTCGTCGCCGGAGTGACCATGAGTCTTACGATTGGTGGCAGCGCCGCGCGGACGTTGGACGACCGGATGACGAGTCACTACCCGGACGGCGTCGTCGCCATGGCTGGCAAGATCGTTGCCGCGAATCCGGACGAGTTCGTGTCTCACGAAACAGTGCGAGTGATTCGCGAGACCCCAGGGGTTCGCGCCGTGTTCGAGCGCGGCGGCGAGAGAATCGTGTTCCGCGGCGAGGAAGTGCTCCTCGTGACTGGCAACATGAGTGCACTCGCTCGGTTCGGGCGCTTGGACGTCATATCTGGCGATGCGCGCGCGATCGCCGAAGCGGTTGCTAGCGGCTCAGTCGTAGTGTCAGAGTCGTTCGCTCTCCGCTTCGGAGTGAACGAAGGTGACTCAGTAACGCTCGACACTCCGAGGGGCCCACGCACGTTTCGAGTTGCGGGGCGGATTTACGACTTCGCCGGACCCGCCGGCTCGATCAACATCGACCTCTCGGTCTTCGACCAACTCTGGCTGCGGCGCGGCGCGCGAGACCTCGTCTTCTGGACGGAAGGTGACCCAGAGCCGGTGATCGCGGAGATCCGGCGACGCGTAGGCGAGTCACAGACGCTGTTCTTCGTGCACGGCGACGAGCTCGCTCACTTCGCGAGCGGGTTCCTGCGCCAGTTCCAAGGCATCCTCATGAGCGTCGCGCTGCTGACAGCATTCCTGGGCGGGATCGCAGTCTGGAACATGATGCTCGCCGCAGTCACCACCCGAACGCGGGAGCTCGCGCTGCTGCTGAGCGTCGGCGCTACGGCGCGCCAGATCCGACTGCTCACGCTGGTGGACGGCCTCTTGCTCGGTCTCCTCGGCGGGCTGGCCGGCATCGGCTTCGGCCTGCTCGCGGCTTACGGGTTGCTGACTCACTTCATCGCCGAGACCGTCGGCTGGCCGTTGCGCTTCTCGGTCGCGCCGCGCGACATCGCATTCATCGTCGCTGGAATCGCCGTGGCGTCTCTCGCAGCGAGCCTCTACCCAGCCTGGCTCGCCGGGCGCGTGCCGATGCGCGAAGCCGCGAGCGCAGAGTGACTGACACCTAGATTCACCCAAGTGATCCACCTTGACAGGCTAACGGGCCCCAATGGAGCATGAGTCGCCAATCGAGGCGGCCGATGCGCAGCCGACTCCTGCCCTGGCTCACGTTCGGACTCTGCGTGGTCCTTGGCGGGGCTAGGCACGCGGCTCCAACTGTCTACACGAGCTACGCGGCCTTTCTCGCCGCGCTCCCCGGCGCCTCCACCGTCGTCAACTTCGACGGGCTCGCGTCGGGAACCGTGATCGCGTCGGGCTCCGCCTCGAGCGGGGGCGGGGCGAGTCTTCTCGTCACGAACGGCTCGGCCGCCGGCGGCGGCGGACCGTACGCCGCGCCGAGCGCGCCCAACTGTCTCGGGACGAGTGACTTCGACGCGCTGCTCGACGGCGACACACTCACGCTCGGCGTCGCCACGGCAAATGCCATAGGGCTCTTCGTCGTCAGCGTCGAAGAGCCCGGTGACACGATTCGCGACGGCGACATAGGTCTCACGGCCCACGGCGCGACCGCGCTTCTCGACGTGGACGCGGTCCACCAGACACTTCCCGACGGGTCACTCGTCTACTTCCTCGGCGTGATCGACGCGCAGTCGAGCTTCTCGTCGGCGAGCCTCGACATGTTCGGGGGCGGCGAAGCGTTCGCCTACGGCATCGACGGGATCGTTCGAGTGACTGGCGGCGTGCCCGTGCCTCTGCCGGGGGCGGTGCTCATGGGGGTGGTGAGCTCGTTCGTGCTCGCGGCCCTCTGGCTCCGTTGGAAGCGAGGTGGGTCGTAAAGCTCGGGCGGCGCGCGTTCTTGAAGACGCTCGGCGTTGCGGCCGGCGCGGCCGCGACGGGCGGGGTGATCCGCACGCTGGCGCGGCCTTCCGCCGGCGAGCTGAAGTCACTCGCGGAGCGGGTGCTGAGTTGCGCATGGGCTTTGGGCTGTTCGTACGCCGACGTCCACCTCGATCTCGTTCGCGACCGAGTCACTGGCGGCGTGACGGAGCGCTGCTGCGTGCGCGTGGTGCATGCGGGCGGCTGGGCCGTTGCGCTCGGCTCGAGCTTCGGCGGGGCGGACCTCGCACGCGCGGCGCCCCGCGCGCTCGCGAGCGCTCGTCGTCACGCTGCGCTCGGCACGGATCCGTTCGCCAGCGAGCTCGCCTCGGGCCAGGTGGGCGGGAGTGACTCACCCTCGGAGCAAACGTACTTCGCCTCGTCCAACGGCACGCGCTCTTGGACGTCGCGACGGTTCGAGTGACTGGAGAGAGGACGAGGCCATGCCTTACAAAGGGACTCTGGCGAAGGGACTCACGATCGAGATCGACGTCCTCGGCTCGCCACTCGATTCGACCGCGCTCGCGATCACCAAGGTCAACCAGCGCGGCGGCACGAACGTGCGCGCGCTGACCGTCGGCGCTGGAACGTCCGCCACCTTCTTCGAGGTCCTGGGAGCACGGATCGTTCGGATGGTCATCCACGTGACTCCGCCGGCCGGGGGCACGGCGCAGATCCGCGTGGCTCAGGACACGACTCAGTATACGGACAGCGTCACCGGCGACATCGAGCTGCTGTTCGACGCGGTCCTCTAGCATTCGAGTGACTGACGGGAGGACGATCACATGCCGCTAAAGGGGGCGTTCGCGAAGGGGAGCCCGATCACGATCCTCGTCGCCAGCTCGCCATTCGCGCCGACGGGGCTCACGATCATCAAGATCAACCAGCGCGGCGGCATGAATGCGCGCTCGCTGACCTTCGCACCGGGTCAGTCCGCCGACTTCACTGAACTCCTCGGACAGCGAATCGTTCGGATGATCCTGCTCGTGACTCCTCCGGTAGGGGGCGCGGCGAACGTCGCCGTGGTGCAAGGCACGACTCAGTACGCTGACCAACTTACCGGCGACGCCGAGCTGGTGTTCGACGCGGTCTAAGAAGCTTCGCGCGCGCGGCGCCGCCCGAACTCGATCCACGCGACGAGTGACAGCGTCCCGACGGCGAACCACGTGAGCGCGTAGCCCAGGTGGTCCACCGGACTCACGGGCCGCGCGACGTCCCCGATCGGCAGCCCACCCGGCCCCGTGTCCGACGACTGCACCATGATCGGCGCGAGCTCGTACGGCAGCTGCGCGTTGATCTTCTTCACGATCCCGGGCCGATCCGGGTTGAAGCGCGGGTGGTGAGTGTGTCGTGAGTCGCGCGAGCCGGGCTTGGCGTCGCGCAGCGCGAGCTCGAGCGCCAGGCCGTGCACCGTGACGGGCTCGGCCGAGGCGGGAGTCACTGCGCCGGCGTCGGGCGGAAGGAAGTTCTTGATCTCGCGCTCGGGAATGAAGCCGCGGTCGACGAGCACGCGCGCGGGGCTGCCGTTCGCGAGCGCGAGCGGAGTCAGTACGCGAGCGCCCAGGTCGCGGCCGCGCTCGGCGGGGCCAACGATGATCGTGTCCGCGATCTCCCATCTGCCGCGCGCGACGACCCGGCGGAACGCGTGACTCGCGGGGTCGGCGATCGCCTCTTCGACCGGCGTCTCGGCCAGCTCGGTGCGCGCGGCCTTCAGCGCCAGGTCGCGCTTGCGCCACTCGTTCCGCGACAGCTGCCAGAAGCCGAGCGCGAAGAACGCGGCCGCGGCAACGAAGGTCAGTACCGTCGGACCGACGCCGGGCCGGAACTTCGCCATTCAGCTTCCCGCCTTCTGCGCGAGCGCAGTCACTTCGGTCCGCAAGTCACCCACGGGCGCTTCGAGCCCGAGCCAGCGCTTCGCGATCTGGCCCTTCGCGTCGACCAGGAACGTGGCCACCACGTGCTCGAGCTGGCCGTCGGCCGTGCGCAGCGTGCCCACGCCCCAGCGCTTCACCACGTCGGCCACGTCGTCCTTCGGCCCCGTCAGGAACGACCAATGACCGAGGTCCGCGCCGCGCGCGAGCCCGTACTCGCGCAGTCGCTCGGGCGTGTCCCACTCGGGGTCGAGCGAGATCGACACGAAGTGCACGCGCGACACCGCTTCGGGCGGGAGTGACTTCTGCAGCTCGACGTGCCGCGAAGTCAGGATCGGGCACGGGCCGGGGCAGCGCGTGAAGATGAAGTCGACCAGCAGCACCTGGCCGCGCAGCGAGGCCAGCGTGACGGAGTGACCGTCCTGGTCGGTGAGCGAGAAATCGGGCGCGGGGTCGTTGGCGCTCGCGATCGCCGAGTGACTCGGGTGGCGCACGGCGCCGGCGACTGCGCCTTCCGCGCGGATCGCCAGGATGCGGAAGCGGTTCTGCTTCGCTTCCAGGTCGAACTCGACGCGCTGGCCGGGCGCCGTGCGGTCGAGCAATGCGGGGTCGGCCACGTCGAAGCTCATGGTCATGGGTGGCATCAGGCCCGGGATCTCTTCGTGCGCGATCACGAGCTGCCGGTTCTCGCGGTCGACCTCGCGCACTTCGCCCGTGCCCACGTACACGTCGCTGCGCCCGCAGCCGAGCGCCAAGAGCAGCGCCGCGGCGACGGTGGCCGTGACTCGGCGCGCGCGCACGAGTGACTCGAGCTAGCGCCGGCTCGGGCGCGGCGCGGCGGGCAAGTGAGTCACGCCCGCCTCTTCCTCGGCCTCGCGCTGCTTGATCAAGCGCCGGAGCCACCAGACCCCGCCGCCGACCAGAGTGAGTGGCGTGACGGAGAGGAAGACGCTGGCGACGACGAACGCGCGCTGCACGCTGTCGTTCTGCGCGGCCAGACAGTTGTCGCACGCGGCGGCGCTGCCGGGCGCGACGAGCGCGAGCGCGAACGGGGCCGCGGCGGCGAGCAACACGCGTGTTTGAAAGGTCACGACAGGTAGACCCTCCAGTAGAGAACCGGCCAGACGCCCACCACGAAGTACCAGAAAATCTGCGCGGCGGCGAGCGTGGCGGGGCGAAGCTCGCCGCGCGCGAGCAGCCGCCACGCCCACACGAGCACCGCGATCGCCGCCACCGCGTGCAGCGCGTGCAAGCCGACGATCAGATAGAAGAAGCTGCCCAGCGCGCTCGACTGCAGAGTGAGTCCCTGCGCGACGAGCCCGACCCACTCACGGCCCTGCAAGAGCACGAACGCTGCGCCGAGCGCGATCGCGGCGACGAGCGGAACGCGCGCGAAGCCCGGGCCCACGCGGAAGCGCCGGCCCGCGAGCCACAGCGCCGCGCCGCTCGCCAAGAGCAAGAGCGTGTTGAACGCGGTCTCGTAGATCGGCAGGCGCGGCTGGCCGGGCGGCGGCCAGATCACCGCCGAGCCGCGCATGATCGTGAACGCCGAGACGAAGCCCGAGAACAGCATGATCTCGGTGCCCACGAAGATCAGCATGCCCAGCACCGCGCTCGGGACGAGCTCGGCGCGCCGGCGTGGGGGGTGGGTGCTCGTCAGGGGAGCCTCCTAGTGACTCCTAGTGAGTCGCGGGCGCTTCCTCGTGGTGCTCTTCGTGCAGGCCCGGGGTGTCGGCGTGAATCTCGCCGCTGACCCACGCGGGCTTGGTCCAGTTACGGCCCTGGTGCTTCATGACGTCGGGCGCCGCGCCGGCGAAGAACAGGAACATGAACACCAAGAGAGTCACCACGATGTAAGTCACGTACTTCGCGGCGACGTCGATGTGCATGAAGTTCTTCAGCACGAGATACGCCTTCACGATCGCGATGCCGAACGCCGTCAACAGCGTGACGATCTTGATCTCGAGGAACGGCCCGGCCACGCTGATCGCCAGCAGCACGAGCAGGATGATCCAGATCCGAACGTAGTTCGGGTGGTGCGAGTGCTCGCCCGCTCCGTGCCCGTGGTCGCCGTGTGAGTCCGCGTGTGCGTGGCCCGCCATGACTTTTACCTCTCACTCACTTCGCGATGTAGAGCAGCGGGAACAGGAAGATCCAGACCAGGTCGACGAAGTGCCAGTACAGGCCGATCAGCTCGACCCGCTGTAACTCCTGGTTCTTGCGCGCCGCGGCCGCGACGAAGCCCATGATCACGACACCCGCGAGCACGTGACCCGCGTGAATGCCCGCGGCCGTGTAGTAGAAGGACCAGAACGTGCTCGACGTGATCGTGAAGCCGTGCTGGATCTCACTGGTCCACTCGAACGCCTTCACGACCAGGAAAGTGAGTCCACCGCCCATCGTGTAGTAGATGAACTGCGCGGCCTTCTTGCCGTTGCCCTCGTCCGCGGCCTTGTGCGCGAGCACGGCCGAGAGACTCGAGGTGAGCAGCACGAACGTGTTGAACGCGCCGATCCACGTGTTCGTGTGCGCGGCCTGCTGCGCGAACGCGTCGTGCGCGAGCCGGTGCATGATGTACGAGCCGAGGATCCCGCCGAAGATCACGATTTCGGAGCCGATCACCCACCACACCGCGAGCCGCCCGGTGGGCATTCCGGCGGTGCTGCGAGTCGTGGCGATCGGCCGGCTTGCTGCTGACATGTCGAGTTACTCCTGGTGACTCAGCTCTGCGCGTTCTGCGGCCAGTAGTCTTCGGCGCGGTTGGGCACGCTGTACTCGTACGGCCCGCGGTACACGGTGGGCAGCGTCGGCCAGTTGCCGTGCGGCGGCGGCGACGCGGCGGTCCACTCGAGCGTGTTCGACTTCCACGGATTCTTGTCGGCCACCGGGCCCCACAAGAGACTCGTGACGAAGTTGTAGATGAACACGAGCTGGAACCCGAGCATCACGATCAGCGAGATGGTCGCGAACGCGCGCAGGTGCTCGAGCGTCGGCGTCGAGAGCTCCGGGAAGTTCGTGTAGTCGAAGATGCGCCGGTGGTCGCCCATCATGCCGGTCACGAACAGCGGGATGAAGATGCAGTTGAACGGGATGAACGTGCCCCAGAAGTGAATCTTGCCGAGTGTGTCGTTCATCATCTTCCCGAACATCTTCGGGAACCAGAAAGTGAGTCCCGCGTACGTGCCGATGATGGCGATCGGGAAGAACGTGTAGTGGAAGTGAGCGAGCACGAAGTACGTGTCGTGCAGATAGATGTCCGCGCCGCTCGCGCCCAGGAAGATGCCGGTGACTCCGCCGATCAGGAACGTGAAGATGAAGCCCAGCGCCCAGAGCATGGGCGTCGCGAGCGTGATCGAGCCGCCGTACAGAGTCGCGATGTACACGAACATCATCTCGGCGATCGGCACGGAGATGAGCAACGTGGTGACCGTGAAGATGTTGGCCATGCGCGGGTCGATGCCCGCCACGAACTGGTGGTGCGCCCAGACCGTGAACGACAAGACGCCCGTCGCGAACGTGGTCCCGAGCACCGTCTTGTACGCGAACATCTTCTTGCGCGAGAACACCGTGATGATCTCGGCGGTGATTCCCAGCGCGGGCAAGAGCACCACGTACACCTCGGGATGACCGAAGAACCAGAACAGGTGCTGCCACAAAATCGGGTCACCGCCGCGGTCGGGGTCGAAGAACGCGGTGCCCAGCTGCTGATCGAACAGCAGCATGATCGCGCCCGCGATCAGCGGACCCACCGACGCCATGAACAGGATGCTCGCCACCACGATCATCCACACGACGATCGGTATGTCGTAGAGACCCATGCCCGGCGCGCGTGAGTTCATCGCGGTAGTCACGAAGTTGATGCCGCCCAACAGGAAGGCGACGAACTCGAGCGCGACCGCCACGAGGAAGATCGTCGAGCCCAAGCCAGTCAGGCTGTACGCCGCCTTCGCCGAGAGCGGCGGATAGATCGTCCACGCGCCGGCGAAGCCTCCGCCCTCGACGAAGAACGAGCAGATCAGGATGACCGCGGAGAGCAGGAAGATCTGATACGAGAGCCGGTTGATGCGCGGGAACACCATGTCGTCCGCGCCGATCATGAGCGGGATGAGATAGTTCCCGAACGCGGCGATCAGCACGGGCATCGCCACCCAGAAGATCATGATCGCCCCGTGATTCGTGACGAGCATGTTGTATTCCGCGGGAGTCACGATGCCCCAGCCCGGCACGTGCACGCCGGGGAAGGCCATCTGCATGCGGAACACGTACGAGAAGAAGCCGGCCATCGCCGCGAGCGCCAGACCGGTGAACATGTATTGGAAGCAGATGATCTTGTGATCGGTCGAGAGCAGATACTTCGAGACGAATGACTGCTCGGCGTGGTGCTCGTGCTCGGCGTGCTCGGCGTGCTGTGTGACCATCTCTCACTCTCCCGCCGAGTTCGTGCCGGCCGACATGAGCCAGGCCGTGTGCTGCTCGGGCGTCTCGATCACGACGCGCGCCGGCATGAGCGCGTGCCCGATGCCGCAGATCTCGGCGCACTGAATGTCGTGCGTGCCTGTCTTGATGGGCCGGAACCAGCCAGTCACGATGCGTCCCGGAATCGCGTCCTGCTTCAGGCGGAACACGGGGATCGAGAGACTGTGCAGAACGTCGCGCGCCTCGAGCTCGTAGTGATAGGTCTTGTCGACCTCGAGATGCAGCTCGTCGACGGTCTTCACGTCGTCGGCGGTGTCGAGCCGGCCGTCGGCGCCGGGATCGACGAAGCTCCACGCCCACTGCTGCGCCACGATGCGCACGGTGCGGTCGGCGGGCGGTAGGTCCTGCTTCACGTTGTACCAGACACGAATCGCTGCCACGACGATGAACACGTCGCACACGAGAATCACGTAGTGAGGCCACGCCACCCAGCGCTTCTGACTCGCGAGCTCGCCGGTGATGTACTGCGCCTTCACGCCGTCGCGCTTGCGGTAGCGAATGATGAGGCCGATGAAGACCGTCTGGACCAGCACGAACCAGAACGCGATGACGATCCAGAAGATCAGGTCGAACACGTAGTCGATGTCGGCCGCGTAACTCGACGCCGCTGGGATCCACCACTCGATCATGGGTGCCTCATGATGACGAAGAAGAAGGACGCCAGGATCCACGCGACGATCCCCACGATCGACACGTTGAACCAGTAAGAAGCCAGCTGTTTGTCATCTCGCTGCTTCGCCACGAGTCACTCCCCGCCTTGGGCTGTCTCGCCCGCGGCCGGCGCGAGCGTCGAGATGTAAGCCAGCACGTCCTTGATGGCCTGCTCGTCGGCCAACAGCATCGACATGCCGCGCATCGCCGTGCCCGTGACGTCGCGCGCGTCGCTGCCGCGAACGCCCTGCTTGAAGTTCTTGAGCTGAGTCAGCAGGTACCAGTCACTCGTGTGAGTGAGCGACGACCCGCCGACCGCCTGCACGCCCTCGCCCTTCACGCCGTGACAGCCCGAGCACGCGCCGTACAGCGCGGCGCCCTTCGTGGCGTCGCCGCCCTCGACCGACGGTGCCGAACGCGCGGGCGGCAGCGCCGCGACGTGCGCGGCCACCGACTTCAGGTCGTCTTCGCTCTTCAGCCAGCGCGCCATGCCGCGCATGCGCATGCCCGCGAGATCGTCGAAGTGACTCGCGCGCGAGCCGTCGCGGAACTTGTGCAGCTGCGCCTCGACGTACCACTGCTCGAGGCCGGCGATCGACGGCGCGAGCGCCAGGTGACTGCCCTGACCGTGGCTGCCGTGACACTGCTGGCACAGGTGGAACAGCTCCGCGCCCCGCTTCGCGTCCTGCGCGCGAGTCTCTGGCGCAGGGCCGAACACGAACAGAACGCTGAGCGAACTCAGGACTAGAAGCGCGCTTGGCCGCCTCATCCAACCCCTCCCCACGATCTCCTCTCCCCGTTGCCCGCGCCGACGACAGGCGCAGTGAGAGCCGAGCAGGGGGAATCGCTGCACGTTCTTAGCTCGCATGGCGGCAGAGGGTCAAGCCGACCGTCCCTTCCGGTCATGCAGCGAAACGATGCGTCCCACGCCGCCACACCTCGCGGTGTGGGAAACCCGCCGCGCGCGAGCGCGCGGACTAGTGCTTGGATCGCCCCGAAGTCGCGCGGCGCGGCTTCGAGTCTCGGTGGGCGCCGTTCCTCTCGAACTTCCAGTCCTTCCGCTCCGTGGAGAGCACGTGACTTCGTTCCTTCGCGAACTCATCCATCGCGAGCCAGAAGCGACGCGCTGTCTCGGTCTTCGTGTTCCGCGAAATCGTCTTCTTCATGATCCCCCCTTCGTGATCGCCTTGCGAAGATCGTCCGCAGCCCATCCTTCTCGATCGAGTGCGGACCAGTATGGCATCTCGAGCCGCACCCGCTGTGACTCGCCGCCAACGAAACCGCTCGCATCTTTGCGAACCAGTAGCTCGCCGTCGCGAGTTCTCATCGAGAAGAGATCACCGAATCGCCGCGGTGCGATGCCGACGAACGGCTCGAACAAGACCCGACCCCGCCGTTCCGCCTCGATCGAGATCGAGTCAGAGAACAGGTCGAGCGCCTTGCTCTTCGGATAGGGCTCGACGAAGACGAGCCGTGCGATGCCCGCGGCGATGATGTGCTTTGCGCAGACGTGGCATGGGAAGGTCGTGCAGTACAACGTGCAGTCGCTGACCGAGACCCCTACCCGTGCGGCGGCAAGAAGGGCATCGGCCTCCGCATGCACGGCGCGGCCGAACTCAGTCAGACCAGAGACGATCGTCGATTTGAGAGCGACCTGAACTTCTCGCTCGCGCGCTAAGCGTGACTCTGCTCCCATCCGCTCCCACTCGGGAGTGAGTCGCACCGCGACCTCTCCCGCGATCTTCGCTCGCATCTCATCGCTCGAGTCACGCCCCCTTGCGTGGTCGCGAGCATCCGGCTCGTCGCCCTCCCAATACGAGCCGCCGCCGCACTGCGCCACCTCGTTTGTACCTACCGCGAGCAGATCCGCGCGTCTGTCGAGAATCGACGCGCCAACTTGGCGGCCGAGCTGCGCCGAACGGAGCGCGCTCGCATGCGCCTGGAACATCCCGAACTCGTCGCGTGTCGGCCCGTGGATCGAGCGGGCGAAGACCAGGCCGAAATAGCGTTGGATCTCCGCGCGAACGCGGTCCCGGGTCGCGCTTGCGTCGACGAAGAAGTCAGCGAGGTGGAAAGTGTCCCGCAGCTGCTGACCGGATCTCGAATCCTCGTGTTCGTCGCGCTCGATGAGTCGCACGACGTCTCGACTCGAAACTCCTGCCTTTCGCAGGAGTGACTGTCTCTGCGCCTTTCGTGCGTAGACACCGACCATATGGAACCCATCGCCATACACGAGACGCAGTAGGCTCACTTCGGCAGGGTGTTTGAGCTGACGAAGGACGAACGCCTGCCCTTTCAGCTGCGTTCGACCCGGGCCCCGGCGAGCACGAATCCCGGCAATGGAAACCAAGGCGAGTATGTCGTCCCGACCCGTTGCTTCCCGCGCTTCGTTGCCGCGCGTCATGCTCGTGTCGATGCGCCGCGCTTCCTTCGCCGACGCAGGCGCGGGCGGGGTCGGAAGATCGAAGTACTCAGTGAGTCGGCTGAGACGAATCAGCTCGATCTCGTATCCGAGCTCCTCGAGTACGCTGCGTAGGAGTGACTGAACCGTCTCGAGAGGAGCTCCGACGCCCGCAACGAGACCCACGACGATCTCATCCCGCAGGCGTCGCGCTCCGCGACGGGGGAACCGATGAGTCGCTCCCGACCGAGGCATTCCTGCCTAGATACTCGACGCGCGAACGAAACGGAAGGTTGCCCCACGGCAACGCGCCGCGCGCGGGTGCTAGCGCCGCCCCGGCTCGACCAGGATCTTCGCGTGCGTCTCGGGCGAGGCGAGTGACTCGAACGCGGCCGCCACCCCGTCGAGCCCGACGCGCCCCGTGATCAGCGGCTGGACGTTGATCTCCTCGCGCGCGATGTGGCCGAGCGTGGCCGCGAACTCTTCGGGCGTGTAGCCGAGCACGAACTGGACGTTCAGCTCCTTGTTGATCCCCATCATCGGCTCGATCTGGTCCTTCTCCATGCACACACCGACGACGACGATGCGCGCCTGCGCGGGCGCGTTGGTCAGGATCGCGTCGATCACACCGGGCACGCCGACGCACTCGAAGATCGCCGCGGGCCGGAGCGCCGGGCCGGGCATCCACGGCGGGAGCGGCGGCGCCTTCGCCGGATCCTTCCACGCCGCCATGCCGCGCCACGTGTCGTACGGTGAGCTCTTCGCGGGATCGACGACCTCGTCCGCGCCCATCGCCAGCGCGAGCTCGCGCCGCCGCGGCGAGAAGTCGGCCGCCACGATCGGCCGCACGCCCTCGAGCCGCAACGCGGCGATCACCGCCAGACCGACCGGTCCGCAGCCGATCACGAGCGGCACGTCGTCAGGAGTGAGTCGCGCCTTCTTCACGGCGTGCAGCCCGACCGCCATGGGCTCGGTCAGCGCCGCGTGCTCGGTCGAGAGTGACTGCGGCACGGGCAAGAGCAGAGGCTCCATCAGCTTCATGTATTCGCCGTAGCCGCCGGGGTTGTCGTTCGAGTAACCCACGGTCGCCACGCCCTTCGCGCTGATCAGGATGGGGAGCGAGCACACGCGCGTGCCGACCTTCAGCGTCTTCGGCGAGCCGGGGCCGTGGTCGACGACCTCGGCGCAGAACTCGTGACCCATCACGATGTCGCGCTTCGTGTCCATGACGAAGGCGCCGCCCGAGCGCCGCGCCGAGTCGACGAGCTTCTCGGTGAACTTCAGCGCGTGTAAGTCACTGCCGCAGATCCCGCACGCGAGCGTCTTCACCAGCACCTCGCCCGGGCCGGGCACGGGCGTGGGCATCTCGCGCAGGTGGAGCTTGTGATCGAGCATGGCGACGGCGCGCATCGGGTGTCCCTCCCTTATGCGCGCATCGTACGCCAGAGCGGCTCAGGGATTCTCGAAGTCGCCCAGGTGCGCGGCGAGCGCGCGCTGGAACGCGGGCCGCGCCTCGCAGCGCGCCTGATACGCGGCGAGCCGTGGCTCGTTCTTCACGAGCGGCGAGTAGTCGAGCTCGCGCAGCACGGTCGTCATGACGAGGTCGCCGACGGTGAAGCGCGCGTCGAGATACTCGCGGTCGCCGAGCGCGGCGGCGAGCTCGCCGAGCCGCCCGCGAACGCGCGCCTCGGCTTCGGGCCGGTGCAGCTTCGCCCACTCCTCGCCCGCCGAGAACACGTCGACGTCGAACAGCGCGCCGAACAGGGGCTCGAGCGTGTTCAGCGCGGCAAAGACCCAAGTGACTGCGCGCGCGCGCTGGGCCGGGTCCCGCGGCAAGAGTGACTCGCTGCGCTCGCCGACGTGCAGCACGATCGCGCCCGACTCGAACATCTGGAAGCCGTCCTCTTCGAACACCGGCACCTGCCCGAACGGCTGCTGCGCGCGGTACTCGGCGGACTTCTGGTCGCCTTGCTCGAGCAGCCGGCTCTGATACGGCAGCCCCGCCTCTTCCAGCGCCCAGCGCACCCGCAGATCCCGCACCAGGCCGCGCGCGAACGGCGGCACCCACTTGAACGCAGTCACTGTGATCATGGCTCGACTCCTCGTTCCGGTTTCCCGAAGGACGAACGAGCCCGGGCCGAGCCGACAACCGTCCACTTTCGAAGCTGGTGATCGAGACACCCGAGGAACCTGGAGCGCGCAGACTCGCTTTCGCTCGAGCCTTCCGACGAAGTAACCGAGTTCGAAAACCACTGTCTCTCGTCGTCATTCTCATACATGCTCCCGAGTCCGCGCCGGATCTCCTCGAGTGACTCGAAGACTTTGAGTTCCACCGGAGGCCGCTCACCCCTCTTATCTCTGCCGGCCACCTATCCTCCGAACTCTATTGAGACAATGCGAGCGTCAAGAACGCGCCCAAGTCCTCACTGACTTAGAGCCTACTGCTACCGAGAGGGCGAGCAATGGTCTCCGCCCCCAGTCAGTCCCACGCGATCTCGCGTGAGACTACCTCGCAACCTCAGACCGCGCGGATCGGAAGTACGCACAAGGCTTCAGCTGTGAGCGAGCCAGTCCAGGAGGAGCGCGTTCAGCTTCTCGGGCTGGTCGAGCTGCAGCCAGTGACTCGCGTTCTCGATGCGCTCGTAGCGCCACTCGCCGGTGACGAACGGCTTCGACGCCGTCATCTGCGACTCCGTCAGATAGGCGTCGCCGGTGCTCCAGATGCCGAGCGTGGGCGCCTTCACGGGCGGGAACTCCATGCCTTCCAGGCCGGGGCGCGCCGGGTTCACGTTCGCACGGTACCAGTTGAGCGACGCCGTGAGCGCGCCGGGGCGCGACAGGTCCTCGAGCCAGCGCGGGACCTCGGGGTGATTGCGCGTCCATGCGCGGAACAGCTGCCAGTCACTCTCGCGCAGCGCGTCCTCGGCGATGCCCTCGTACTGGAAGAACAGCATGTACCAGCTCTTCTCGCGCTGCTCGAGGTTGGTCTCGAAGAACGACCCGAAGTGACCCACGGACAGCGCGACGAGTCTCTCGACCTTGTCGGGCGCGAACATCGCGAGCCCCCAGCCCAGCGCCGCGCCCCAGTCGTGACACACCACGTGCGCGCGCGAGATGCCGAGTGACTCGTACAGGCCGAGCACGTCGCCGAGCAGGACGGGGATCGCGTACGCGTCCACGTTCGCGGGCCGGTCGCTCTGGCCGAAGCCGCGCAGGTCGGGCGCGATGACTCGATAGCCCGCGCCGACGAGCGCCGGGATCTGCTTGCGCCAGAGACTCGACGAGTCGGGGAAGCCGTGCAGCAGGAGCACGGGCTTCCCGCCTGCGGGTCCGTGCTCGGTCACGTGCATGCGGATGCCATTCACTTCGATCGTGCGGCCGGGGAGGCTCATCGGATGGCTCTCCTCTCGATTCGGGGTGACTCGAACGCGCGGACGGGCGGCGGGGTGCCTTTGAATCTCTCGACCTCGACCAGCGCGTGCTGGCCCGAGCAGCCCTGGGACAGGCGCGAGGTGCCGACGTCGCGAGTCAGTACGTTGGGGTTGCCGTGCACGCAGGTGGCGAGCTCGGCCCGCGGGTCGTCGGGGTCGAACCACGCGCCGGTAGAGAGCTGAATCACTCCGGGCCGCACCGCGTCGGTGACTACCGCGCCCGCGAGACACGCGCCGCGGTCGTTCCAGAGCCGAATCACGTCGCCGGTCGAGATACCTCGCTTCGCGGCGTCTTCGGGGTGGAGCCGCGCGGGCTCGCGGCCCGCGACCTTCGACGACTGACTGTACGCGCCCGCGTCGTGCTGACCGTGCAGGCGGGTCGCGGGATTGTTCGCGACCAGCGCGAGCGGGAAGCGCCGCGCGCGCGGCGAGCCGAGCCACTCGTCGTCCTCGAGCCAGACGGCGTGACCGGGACAGTCGGCGTAACTCATGCGCGCGATCGTGTCGGAGAAGAGCTGGATCTTGCCGCTCGGGGTCTTCAGCGGATTGGCGCCGGGATCGGCGCGGAAGTCGGCGTATAAGACGCGCTCCGCTTCGGTGTCGGGCACCTCGACCGACCCGCGGCGCCAGAACTCGTCGAAATCCGGCGCGTCGGCGCCGAGGCGCGCGAGTGACTCGCGGATGCGCTCGTACAGGCGCTCGAGCCAGCCACGCTCGTCGAGCCCGTCGGTGAACGAGTCACGCGCGTCGAAGCGCTCGGCCAGCCGCGCGAGTATCTCGTGATCCGAGAGCGCCTCGCCCACGGGCTCGCTCGCGCGCTGCATGGCGACGATGCGCGCGTCGGCGCGGCCCGAGCCGATGTCGTTACGCTCGAGCGACGTGCTCGCGGGAAACACCAGGTCCGCGTGGCGCGCCATCGGCGTCCAGTACGGCTCGTGCACGATCACCGTATCGGGCCGGCCGAGCGCGCGGCGCAGGCGGTTCAGGTCCTGGTGGTGGTGGAACGGATTTCCGCCGGCCCAGTACACGAGGCGGATGTCGGGGTACGTGTGACTCGCGCCGTCGTAGTCGAACGACTCACCGGGCTGGAGCAACAGGTCGGCGATGCGCGCGACGGGGATGAACGCGCGCACGCCGTTCTTGCCCTCGGGAGTGAGTGGCGTCGAGACCAGCGCGCTCGCGCTGCCCAGGTCGCCCATCGAGCCGTAGCCGTGGCCGAAGCCGCCGCCCGGCAGGCCGATCTGCCCCAGCAGCGCCGCGAGTGACAGCGCCGCCCATAGCGGCTGCTCGCCGTGGCGCGCGCGCTGGAGTGAGTAAGAGACGGTGACGAGCGTGCGCGAGCGCGCCATCTCGCGCGCGAGCGCGCGCAGGTCACTCACCGCGATCCCCGACTTCGACTCGGCCCACTCCGGCGTCTTCGCCACACCGTCGCTCTCGCCGAGCACGTACGAGAGAAACTGCTTCCCGCCGTGACAGCAGCGCTCGAGGAACACCGGATCGTGTAGGCCCTCGGTCACCAGCACGTGCGCGAGGCCGAGCATCACGGCCACGTCGGACAGCGGCGCGAGCGGATACCAGCGCGCCTTCGCTTCGGGCATGACGTCGTCGCGCAGCGGGCTGAAGTGAGCGATGCGCATGCCGCGCCGCTGCGCCGCTTCCAGATGCCCGCGCAGCGAGTGTCTCGCCATGCCGCCCGGCGCCACGAAGGTGTTCTTGAGCGGCAGCCCGCCAAACGCCACGAGCAGCTCGGTGTGACTCGCGATCACGGGCCACGACGTCGCGCGGCGAAACACCGGCCCCGAGCTGCCGAGCAGGTGCGGCAGGAGCACCAGCGACGCGCCGATCGAGTAGCTGTTGCGGTGACTCGTGAAGCCGCCAATGTGATTCAGGAACCGGTGCAGCTGCGCCTGACTGTTGTGGAACAGCCCGGCGCTCGCCCAGCCGTACGAGCCGCCGAAGATCGCCTGGTTCCCATGCGCGCCGATGACTCGCTTGAGCTCGTCGGCTGCGCGGTGGAGCGCCTCGTCCCAGTCGAGCTCGACGAACGAGTCACTTCCGCGCTCGCGGGTCGGCCCCGGCCCGCGCTCGAGCCAGCCGCGCCGCGCGACGGGCCGCGCGATCCGCGTGCGGTGCCGCAGGCTGCCGGGCAAGTTGCCGAGCAACGGCGACGGATCCGGATCGTGCAGCGGCTCGACGCGCTCGACTTCGCCGTCGCGCATGCGCACGGTGAAGCCGCCCCAGTGCGAGCTGTGTGTGCGCGCGTCGCTCATCGCGCGCCCATCGTACCGCGCGGATAGAATCGCCGTCATGACTCCACCCCTTCTCGTGTTCGCGGAGTTCGGCTGCACACCGGAAGGCGAAGCCGAGCGGCGCTTTCTGTTCGTGACCCTATGGACCGACTCCGCCGCGGTGACTCGCTGGGTCGAGAACGACTTCCACCGCAAGACACTCATGCCCGGCTTCCGGAAGTGGTGCGTCGAAGGCTCGTTCAGTGAGTTCACCGGGGCCGCCGATCACGACCGCGCGCGGAGATGCGGCTCGTGCGGGCGCTGGACGGAGGGACGGCCCGGCTGGTCCGAGGCGGAGCCAACGACTTGCCGGCAGTGCGGAGCATCGCTCGCGAGTGCGAGAATCTCGCCATGACGGAGCCCACCGGCCGATACTCCACCGCGCGCGTCCTCGACGCCTGGTACGCCGCGTGCCGCAGCGACGACCTCTCCGAGCGCCCGATCGCGCGCACGATCTTCGACCTGCCCGTCGTTCTGTTTCGTGACTCGTCCGGGCGCGCCGCGGCGCTGCTCGACCGCTGCGCGCACCGCAACGCGCCGCTGTCACTCGGCTCGGTCGACGCGGCGGGCCGGTTGGCGTGTCCGTATCACGGGTGGCGCTTCGACGGGCGCGGCGCGTGCCGCGAGGTGCCGGGCCTGCTCGAGCGAGACACCGAGACCGGCCGCTCCGTGCCCGCGTTCGCGACGAGTGAGTCGGACGGCTTCGTGTGGGTGTGGGCACGCAGTGACTCGGAGCCCGCGGGCGAGCCCATGCGCATCCCGTGTCTCGGCCATCCCGACTACATCACCGTGATTCGCGAGTACGATGTCGAGTGCACCATGCACGCGGCGCTCGAGAACGCGCTCGACGTGCCGCACACCGCGTTCGTGCACCGCGGTGACTTCCGCGGCAAGGAGAGCCGCGAGATCGAAGCCGTGCGCCGCCGCATCCCGAACGGCTTCGAGGTCGAGTATCTCGGCGAGCCGCCGCTCTCGGGCGCGACTCACACACCCGACGGCCAGCCGATCACCTCGTGGCACTGGGACCGCTTCTTCCTGCCGTCGCTCGCGCAGGTCGAGTACAAGACCTCGACCGGCCGCCACCTGATCAACACGCTGCCGCACACGCCGGTCACCGACTTCCGCACGCGCTTCTGGCTCGTGTCTTGTTGGAACGTGCCGCCCGAGAAACGCGCCGAGATGCAGCCGATCATCGAGAAACAGCTCGACACCATCCTGGGTCAGGACGTCGAGATACTCCGCGCCCAGACGCGCCGCATTCGCGAGCTGGGCGGTGAGTCATTCCGCTCGACGCCGCTCGATCTCATGGGCCCCGAGATCCTGCGCATGCTGAAGGCCGCCGAGCACGGCGAGCCGGCAGACACCGCGCCGATCGAGCGGAGGGTGAAGCTCCAGGTCTTCTGACTATCGGCACCCGAGCCCGCGCTGCTGCCGTGGCTCGCGCTTGCGGCGCTCGGCCTCCTGCGCCGCCAGTCACTCCGGCGCTGACTCGGCCTCGATCATCTTCTCGATCACGCGGCGCATGTGGAGCCGCGCGCCGTCGGCCTTGACGTTCACGAGGCCTTCCTCGCCCAGCTCGGTGAGTCGCGCCTGTTGTAACTCGACGATGGTCTTGTCCTGCGCGAACGCGGCCGAGATCTCGGCGAACAGCTGCTCGGTCGCGGCCGGGTCGTGCTGGCGGTAGCCGTTCGCGCTCGACCAGAAATAGAAGCAGCTCGTGTCGGTCTCGGGAGTCACTGCGTGGAAGAGGCGCAGGTGGAAGCCGCCCTCGCGCCGGCCGTGGACCGCGCCGGTGCCCGCGTCCGTTGCACCGGTCCACTGCAGCACCGCGCCGGGCGCGACGAACTCGAACTCCTGCCAGCGGTCGACTCGGCCCGCGAACGGCACGGCCTTCGTGTAAGTCGGCGGCGGGATCGAGTCGAGCAGCCAGCGCGTGAACTTGAGCCCGCGTTCGGTCGGCGTGGTCTCCATCTTCGCCTCGACGTGCGCCCGTGGGTCGCCGCCGATCGTGCCGCCGTGCACGTAGCCCAAGTGAGTCAGGTCCATGAGGTTGTCGATCAAGAGGATGTGACTCGCGGCGATCGCGTACACGTCGTGCTTGTGCGGCCAGCGCGCGCGGTCGGCGTGATAGGGCCAGTCGACGATCCCCGCCGGGTCGGCCTTCGTCGAGTCACCCGGCCAGATCCACACGAGCCCGTCCTTCTCGACCAGCGGGTAGCTGCGCACGCGCGCGGTCTTCGGCGGGCGGTCCTGGCCCGGCACGCGGACACACTCGCCGTCGCGCGCGAACACGAGCCCGTGATAGCCGCACTCGAGCCCCTCGGGAGTGACTCGTCCCGCCGACAGCGGCGCGCCGCGGTGACAGCAGCGGTCGACCAGCGCACCCGCGCGGCCCGACGCGTCGCGGTACAGCACGACCGGCTCGTTGCAGATGCGCCGCGCGACCGGCTGCGCGTGCAGATCGTCGGCCCAGCTCGCGACGTACCACGCGTTCTTGGGGAACATCTCGCGATGATACGATCCGAGCACTGGGAGGTGCAGGTGCGAGAGCTCCGCTTCGCGATCATCGGCGCCGGAATGTCAGGCGTGCTCGCCGCGATCAAGCTCTTCGAAGCGGGCTACCGCGACGTGGGGCTGTACGAGAAGGCCGAGCGCCTCGGCGGCACGTGGCGCGAGAACACGTACCCCGGCATCGCGTGTGACGTGCCGTCTCACTTGTACAGCTACTCGTTCGAGCCGAATCCCGGCTGGAGTCACCACTACTCGCCGGGGAACGAGATACAGGCGTACTTCGAGCGCGTGGCGCGAAAGCACGGCGTCGAGGCGAGGATTCGCTTCGGCCAGGAAGTGACTCGCGCCGACTGGCGCGGCGGACGCTGGGAGCTCGAGACCGCCAAGGGCGTGCGTGACTCGGCCGACGTCGTGATCGCGGCCACCGGCGTGCTGCACCACCCGAACCTGCCGGACATCCCGGGCCTCTCGTCGTTCGCGGGCGCGTGCTTCCACTCCGCGCGCTGGAATCACTCGACGACTCTCGACGGGAAGCGCGTGGGCGTGGTGGGCACCGGCTCGACGGCCGTGCAGATCGTGACCGCGCTCGTCGAGCGGGTCGCCAAGCTCTCGCTCTTCCAGCGCACGGCGCAGTGGGTGCTGGCGCAGACGAACCCGCCGTACACCGACGCCGAGCGCACGGACTTCGCGCGCGATCCCGACTCGCTCGCGACGATGCGCGCGAACATGTCGCAGCTGTTCAGTGACACGTTCTCGAACGCGGTCGTCGACGCGAACTCCGCGATGATCAAGATGATCGAGGAGCAGTGCCGCGCGAACCTCGAGTCGAACGTGCGCGACCCCGAGCTGCGCGAGAGACTCCGCCCGAGCTACCGCGCGGCGTGCAAGCGGCTGGTGATCTCGCCGAACTTCTACCAGGCGATCCAGCACCCCAACGCGGAGCTCGTGACTTCGGGGATCGAGCGGGTCGAGCCGAAGGGCGTGCGCACGAAGGACGGCCGGCTGCACGAGCTCGACGTGCTGGTGCTCGCCACCGGCTTCCGCGCCGACCGCTTCATGCGCCCGACCCGAGTCACGGGCCGCGACGGAGTGAGTCTCGACGACGTGTGGGCCAAGCGGCCGAGCGCGTATCTGTCCATCTCGATCCCGGGCTTCCCCAACCTGTTCATGCTGAACGGGCCCAACGGTCCGGTCGGCAACTTCTCGCTGATCGAGGTCGCCGAGCTGCAGATGGCCTACATCCTCCAGCTCGTCGAGTCACTGCGCGACGGCCGCGCGCGAGAGATCTCGGCCAGCGCACCCGCCAGCGTAGAGTTCGAGCGCGCGCGCAGCGAAGCCGCGAAGGGCGCGATCTGGAGTACGGGCTGCAAGAGCTGGTATCTCGACGACCGCGGGATCCCCGCGAGCTGGCCGTGGACGTTCGACCGGTTCCGCGAGGAGATGGCTCGGCCCAAGCTCGAAGCGTACGAGCGCAGCTAGAACGGCCAGCGCGAACGGATGAAGGCCGCGTAGCTCGGAGCGAGTGACTCGGGCAGGAGTGACGGCCTCCGGCGAGTGACTCGCAGCACCGCCGCGTCGACCCGCGGCACAGGCCGGAACGCGTGCGCGGGAATCCGCTCGACCAGCTCGAACTCCCACCACGGCGCCCAGGCCGTCGACAGCAGCGTGTTCGGCGGTGACTCGGCGCGCTTGCGCGCGACCTCCCATTGCACGATCAGATCGGCGCGCGCGAGCGGCGTGCGCGGGTCGTCGAACAGGCGCCGGAAGATCTCGGTCGTGACTCCGAACGGCACCGAGCTCACCACGCGGAACGGCCGCACGGGCAGCGGCAGCGCGAGAAAGTCCGCGCACACCACGCGCACGCGCGCACCGGCCACGCCAGTCACTCGCGCGCGCACGCGCTCCGCCCAGACGGGGTCGCGCTCGACCGCGAGCACTTCGAGCCCGCGCCGCGCGAGCGGCAGCGTGAGCGCGCCGGCGCCGGCGCCCACCTCGACGACGAGCTCGCCCGGCGCGAAGTCACACGCGGCGACCACGCGCTCCCCGAGCTCGGGTCGCAGGAAGTTCTGTCCGAGACTACGCCGTCGCTCGTCCCGATGTGACCGCCGTTGGGCGGCCACGGAGAATGACCGTGCAAGACATGCGGCGCAGCTTAGTTCACCACGGCCGCCATGTGAAGAGCGGCTCGTGCTTCACCTCGTCGTCGCGCCGCGCGTTCGCTAGCGCGATGAGTGAGTCCGCCCACTCGTACATGACCTCGCTGGCGTTCCCGTACCAAGTGAGTGAGCGCAAGTCGATGATCCGCATCTTGCCGGTCTCGCGGTCCGCGAACATCGCGATGACTCGACCGGAGCGCGCGTGGCGCACGCGCGCTTCCATGGCGATCGAGCCGTGCGCGACGAAGGCGGTGGCGGTCGCGACGGGAACGCCGATCTCGAGCGGCGCCGCCCAAGCGGCGAGCCCGATTGCGCCCAGGATCGCCTTGTTCGGCACGAGCTCGACGAGCGCGAGCTCGAGGATCGCGGTGTCTTCGTCGATCTGGTCCGGTCGATCCAGCACTTCGAAGCGGTGACTCGGGTCCGCGCGGAACGCCGCATCCACGCGCTCACGCAGCGCGCGCGCCGCCTCTTCGCGGTCGAGCGGCACCTTGCTGTGCCGAACGTTGAGCGCGTCCCAGAGACTTCCATCGAGCACGTGAGTCGTGTCGACGGGCGCGACATACAGCTTCGGCAGCTTCCGCCAGTCACTCGCGCGAGACACCCAGACGCGGTCGAACGGTGCCAGCGCGTGCGGCGGCGGCGTGAGCATCTCGTGCGGCGTCGCGAAGCCCGCGCTGGGCGCCGCGTCGGCGCCGATCACGCGCTCCTCGGCGCGCCGCACGGTCGCGCACGCCGCCAGCGAGAGCACGAGACACGCCGCCGCGATCCTCCCTCGGGAGCTCATCCCGAGGGAGGAAAGCAAGCGACGTGCCCCGCCGCGCTATTCCCTTCCCGTTCTATTCCGGTTCGGTCGGATCATTGAACAAAGCGCCCAGCCGGATGCTCCCGTGCGCGTTCTGCGGGAAGCCGGGCGCGGTCGGATCGCCGGGGTCCAGGTTCGAGGCCGTGTCGTCCGGCGGGAACAGCACGAGTGTGTCGAGGAAGCCGATGATCTTCGCCTTGCTCGAGTCACTCAGCGCCGCGAACCTGTCGCGCGCGCGCTTCGCTTCGCCGCCGTGGCGCAGGATCACTTCGCGCAGGTTGATGCTGCGCCCGTCGTGACCGTAGGGCGGCGTCGAGCCCACGCCCCACAGCGGCAGAGTCATGAGCTTCGTCGTGGTCACGCCGTTGTAGTTGCGCTCGTGGAAGTTCGGCCCGAGATCGTGGCGCTTCAGGTCGGAGAAGAAATTCTTCACCAAGAAGGGCTGGCCGTTGGCGGTCTTCAAGCTCGGGTGACTCGGTGTGTCGGTCCGCTCCGTGAGTCGCAGCGACGCGGCCGCGAACAGGCCGTTGTAGCTGCCGCGCTTCGGGTCGTACACGGTCTCGACGTCCGCCACGCGGCGGTCGCGGTTCACCGTGAGGTCGGGCACGTGACAGCTCGCGCAGCCGATGTCCTTGAACGACTTGAGCCCGGACCTGGTCGAGTCAGTCGTGCGGTAGGTCGCCGGCTTGAAGTAGTTCACGAGATACATCTCGAAGAAGTCGATGAGCGAGGCCGGGATCTCGTTGCGCTTCCCGTCGCGGTCGTTGTCGTGGTTCGCATCCAGGATGACTGGATCTTCGATCGAGTCGGTACGCCCATCGAGCACCATGCCCGTCGGAGTCACGACGCGTCCGCCGCGAAATGCCGCCAGAACGAGTGGATCGACGGCTTCCAAGCCCATCTCGTTGCGCAGCGCGCCGATGATGAACTCGCGGATCGAGATCGTGCCGCCGTGCGCGAAGAACGGGCGCACGCGGAGATCCGGATCCACGCCTTCGACGGCGCTGGTGTCGACCGTGCCGTTCTGACTCGCGCGGATGGAGCCGAACCGCACGCCCTTCGCGATCAAGTCACGACTCACCGAGCGCCGGGTGCGCCTGGCCTCGTCGATCGCCTGCGCGCGGATCGCGCGCAGCTCGGTGGTCATCTCGTCGCCGAGCATCTCCTTCAGGCCCAGCCCGAACAGGTGCGGGGCGTCGCGGCTGTCGGGACGAGTCACTACGTCGCCGCCGAACCCGGCCGAGCCACGCGGCCGGCCATGGCAGCCCGCGCAGCTGTCCGACACCCCGGCTCCGAGCGCGCCAATCTGGTCGAGGTCGCCGATGCCGTCGGCCGTGCGCGGCCCCAGACCTTGGAAGATGCGGAACTTGCGCTGGAACAACTGTCTCCCGCGCCGGATCGCGCGCGCGGGATCGCGCTGGATGACGTACGTGGAGGAGCCGGGAGTCATCACGTTGCCGACGCCCGCTCCGATCTGTTGCGTGAGTGACTTCGCGATGCCCGAGTTCGTCGTGTTCGGAGCTTCGGTTCTATCGGTCAATTGAGCTTCGGCGACGGAGCACGCCCCTACCATCAGCGTCGCCAGCGCCACTGCCACGCAGCGCGGCGACCAGATCCAAGTTGTAGTCACGGCAGCTTCTCCCTCCGCAAGTGAGTCGTACGAAAACCCTGCCGTACCTTGAACTTGTTCTAGTTCGGTGGAGTGTGTCGAGCGTCACGCGTCGTCGGGAACGGACTTTCGCCGCGTGCGACAATCACAAGCGTGCCAGTGCTCTCGAATCTCGCGATCCTGCGCGCACTCGATGCCTGTCACTTGCGTATCCGAATGACTTCGTTCGCCTGCGGCTCACTGCGCGCGGCTTCGCCGCTTGCTCGCTCGGCTCGGGGCGGCCCTCGCCTCGCTGCCCGTCGGTCAACCAGTCACTTAGCCCCACGGGGGATCTGTGAGTCGCGCGAGCTGGACGACACCGGCTTCCTGCTCGAGCCGGGACGCTTCGCGCTCGGCCGCACGATCGAGCACGTGGCGCTGCCGCTGGGCGGCGGGCTCGCCGCGCGCGTCGAAGGCCGCAGCTCGAATCTCGGGCCGATCCCGATGACGCTGACTCCCGCGCTGCCCATCTGTCAGCTGGTGCTCGAGCGAGTCGAGGGCGCGGTGCTCGAGTCACCGTCGCAGTTCCACGGCCAGTCGAGCGCGAGCGGCTTGCGAAAGATGTGAGCTGCTGCTACAAAGCTGCCCGACGACACACCTCCGGCTCGCATGCCACGACCGGCGGTGCAGCGCTCCTGGGCCAGCGTGTTCGCGATTGACGCGAACGAGCTCGGGAGAGCCGAACACGGTCCGGGCGATGTGCCCCGTTCGCGGAGTCGCCCCGAGGATCACAAGGTGCGCGGCCCTCGTTTGCCGAGGAGCCGCGTGATTCTGGAGCTTCATTGACTGAGTCCATTTCCGATTTCTCCTCTCTCGGCCTGCTGCCCGCGCTCGAAACCGCGGTGCACGAGGCCGGTTACTCGACGCCCACGCCGATCCAGGTGCAGGCGATCCCCGTGCTGCTCGAAGGCCGCGACTTACTCGGCTGCGCGCGCACGGGCACCGGCAAGACGGCGGCGTTCGCGCTGCCGATCCTGCAGCACCTGGCGGGCGCCGGGCGGCGCGTGGCTCCCAACACCGTTCGGTGTCTGGTGCTCGTGCCCACCCGCGAGCTCGCCGCTCAAGTGGCCGAGAGCTTCCGCACCTACGGCGCGGGGCTCGACTTACAAGTCGCCCTCGTGCACGGCGGCGTCGGCCAAGAGCCACAGTGCCGGGCGCTCGCGCGCGGCGTGGACGTCCTGGTCGCGTGCCCCGGCCGGCTCGTCGACCTGATGGGTCAGCGGCGCGCGAACCTCTCGAAGGTCGAGATACTCGTGCTCGACGAGGCCGACCACATGCTCGACCTCGGCTTCATCCCCGACGTGCGCAAGATCGTTGCGCAGACGCCGAAGCGGCGGCAGACGCTCTTGTTCTCGGCCACGATGCCCGCGCCGATCCTCGGCCTGGCCGAGAGTCTCTTGGTGCACCCCGCGAAGGTCTATGTGACTCCGCAGGCGACCACCGTAGAGGCGATCGAGCAGCGGCTCCACTACGTGGAGAGCGGACGCAAGGGTGACTTACTCGCGCAGCTCCTGGGCGAGCGCGACGTCGAGCGCGCCCTGGTCTTCACGCGCACCAAGCGCGGCGCGAACCGGGTCGCCGAAAAACTCACCAAGGGCGGCATCCCCGCCGAGGCGATTCACGGCAACAAGTCACAGAACGCGCGAACCCGCGCGCTCGACGGCTTCAAGCGCGGCAGGCCGCGCGTGCTGGTCGCGACCGACGTGGCCGCGCGCGGCATCGACGTGGACGGCATCTCGCACGTCATCAACTACGAGCTGCCCGAGGTGCCCGAGACCTACGTGCACCGCATCGGCCGCACCGCGCGCGCCGGCGCGAGCGGGATCGCGATCTCGTTCTGCGCGAGCGACGAGCGCGAGCAGCTCCGGGGGATCGAGAGACTGATTCGCCGCAGCGTGCCGGTGGTGGGCGGAGCGCCCGCGCCGACTAACTCACACGCGCGGGCAGGATCACCATCGTCTGCCCGGCCCACTGCAAGCGGCGCTGGATCGCGAAGGCGGTCTCGTTATGGAGGACGCGCTGGTACCAACGCTCGCGGCGGAAGATGACCTTCCCCGCGAAGAACGTGGCGCGCGCAAACTCGCGCTTCACCTGAAGACACAGCGCCTCCGCTTCTGCGACCGCATCGGTGCCGACCGCCAATCTATACGCGGCCGGGACACCCATGCGGTGCGCCAGCTCCACGTAGCGCTGCAGCGTGCTCTCGGTCTGGGCGCGAAGTGACTCGACGGCGTCTTCGCCCTTGAAGGCGCCCGAGTCGATCACTCCCACCGACAGGAACACCAGGTTCCGGAAGTGATTCGGGAACGCCGCCAGGATGTTCACCGCGGTGTGAATCCCGAGTCCGCCGTACGAGCCGACGAGCACCGCGGCGGTGGGCTCACTCGGCTCGAGCGCGCGCAGCGGGGCGCCCGCGGCGACGCTCGGCTCGGGCGGCAGGTTCTCGAGCTCGGCGTACAGCTTCGCCAGCGCGCCGCCGACGGCCCGGTAGTGTCTGCGGATCAAGAGACACAGCGCGACGAGTGACGCGGTGACTGCGACCGTGAGCCAGCCTCCCTCGGTGAACTTCTCGGTGACCGTCACCACCAGAATCGACGCGCACAGCACGAAGCCGACCGCGAACAACGGCGCGCGCCGCCGCAGCAGCATCGCGAGCATCGAGAGAGAGAACGTGAGAAACACGTTGATGCTGTACATGATCACGATCGCGCGCACGTCGCCGTGCGTGTACAGCAGCGCGACGAGCGCCGCGCCACCCATCAGCAAGATGCCGTTCTGAGTCGTGAGTCGATCGGAGAGCGCCGAGAAGCGATGCGGCAGCCACGAGTCCACCGCCATGTTCGCGAGCACGCGCGGGCCGTCGATGAACCCCGCCTGCGCCGCGACCACGAGGAGCGCGCCTTCCGACGCGAGAGTCACGAGGACGAACGCGGCGCCGCCCGGCAGACCCGCGGCCATGCGCTCCGCGAGCACGGCGTTGAATGTCTTGCCTTCCACCGGCGCGAGCTGCCACAACAAGTAACAGAGCAAGAGACCGGTCGCGGTGAACGCGAGCGAGCACGCCATGTACACCATCGTGCGTCGTCCGGTCTGCACGCGCGGCTCGCGCATGATCGGCAGGCCGTTCGACACGGCCTCGATCCCCGTGTAAGTGCCGCCGCCGAGCGAGAACGCGTGGAGCAGCAGCAGGAGCATTCCCGCCGCGCCGAGCGTTCCCAGGCCGCCCTGGAACCCGGAAGCGAGTCTCTCCGCCGTCGCGGGCAGCTCCGCCGCGTGCAGCGCGAAGCTCCCGCCGATCAAGAGAACGTGAGTCACGATGAAGACGAGAAACACCGGCGCGAGCGCCAGCACTGACTCGCGCACGCCGCGCAAGTTCAACACGATGAGCAGCGCGATCAGGCCGATCTCGACGGGCAGCTTCGTGAAGTGCCAGCTCGCCGGCACCACGCTGAACAGCGCGTCGCCCGCGGCCGCGATCGACACGGTGATCGTGAGCACGTAGTCGACGAGCAGCGCCGAGCCGGAGATGACTCCCGCGCGCTCGCCCAACAGCTTCGTCGCCACGACGTAGCCGCCGCCGCCGTGCGGGAACTCGGCGATGATCCGCGAGTAAGCGGCGGAGATGACGAACACCGTGGTCGCCATCGCCGCGGCCAGCGCGACGGCGAGATACGTGTGCTCGCCGAGCGTGCGGAACGCCTCTTCGGGACCGTACGCCGACGACGAGAGACCGTCGGCGCCGAGCCCGACCCAGGCGAGAAAGGGAATCAGTGACAGGCGGTGGAACAGTCCGCGGTCGGCGAGGCTCCGCGGCGCCCCGATCAACAGGCGCCGCAGCCGCACGAGTGGCGACATACGCTCTCCTTCGACGCCTACGGGGTTAGCTGACGGGCTCGAGCCGAAGAACTTGCTCTACACCGGCCGGTGACTCCGGCCGCGGTGATTCGCCCCAAAGAGAGTGGGTCCCCCGCTCCGCGCGCTTTCGCGCGGACTCGGCGATTTGCGGGCAGGATCTTCGCGCCGCGCCCGGGCGCGCGCAAGTGACACCGATCGGTGTCGCTAGGCGCTCCGTGCTCGGTGCCGCGCGACCGCGACCGCAGTGACTGCGGCGAGCAACAGCGCGAGCTCGCCGGGCTCCGGCGCGGGGACGCTCCGCGACGTGAACACGGCGAAGTCCGTGTTCGCGTCGCCCACGCCACCGGAGTAATGAGCGTCGAGAACGAGCCGCAGCGAGACCGGCGTAACGTTCGCGAGTGCCAGCGACAGCACGAGGTCGTCGAGCTGCGCGTTTGCGAGCGCCGCCTCGCCGAAGGTCGCCTCGAACACGACGCCGCCGTCCAGGAAGAGCGCGACGTGCAGCGCGTCGAAGCTGGCGCCGTGACTCTCTGTGTCGAGCCAACCGAAGAAGAGTGACTCGTCCGCGTCGAGCTCGACCGCGCCGATGTCGAAGTCGAGCGAGGTCGAGAGCTCGTCCGCCGCCGAACTCAGCGACACCGCGCCGAGTGCGAGCAGCTCGCCGCCGTTCGCGAGCGCGGCCGCCGTGTTCGGATTCCCCTCGAGCCAGGTGCCTGCAGTCGCCGCGTCGACCGCGCCGAACGCGCTCGTCGAGTTGCCCGCCCAGAAGTCTCCCAGACCGGCGAGATACTCCTGACGCGTCGGCACGAGCTCGAACGAAGCGGCCGTCGACGCGGCCATGAAATTCCGGCTCGGCTCCGTCAGCGCGGTCCGCTCGATCTGCATCGACCGGATCGCGCCGCCTGGGCGAGTCACTTCGCTCGTCGCGTGGGATGACTCCTCGCTGGCCGAGCTCGCCGTCGCCGAGACGGCGCCGAGACCCGTGGCGAACGCGCTCGCGGCCGCCGCCCCACGCGGACCCGCCGGAAGCGGCTCGCCGAGGTTCCCAAAGCCGGTGTTACCGCCGTAGGCCGTAGCCGCGGCCGAGACCAGCGACGTGCCGGCGCCCCTGGCGATCGCGGTCGCGCTGCCGTCTCCGCCTGCGCCGTTCACGCCGTCCGACACGTTCGTGCCGCCGCCGCTGCCGCCCTCCGAGTGAGCGTCGACGACCACGCGAGTGTCTCCGAAGGCCTCGCCGAGGCTCGTGCTCTGCGCGTCACCGCCGCGCGTGCCATCCGTACCCAGGCGGGCGAGTAACTGGCCCATGCCGCCCTGGCTGTCACTGTGGACCAGAACCGCGGCGCTCTCGCCGTTCCCGTGTGACTCCCCGTGCGCGTCGGCGACCGCGCCCGCCCCCGCCAGCGCGTGGTGGCCGCCCCGCGCGCTCGCGGTGACTTCGACGCCGCCGTCGTGATTGCGTCCGTCGGCGACCGACGACGCGTTCGCGTAGCCGAGGTCACTCGCGGGCTCGGGATTGTCGAGATAGTCGATCCCGCCGCCGAACGCCTCGGAGGTGAGCGTCAAGAACGTGAAGCTCCCCTCGCGCGTGAGCACGCTGTCTCCCGCGCCGCCGGCGTCGATCCCCTGGCCACCGATCGCCCGCTGCGTGAGTTCGAGCGCGCCGCTCACTCCACTCACGAGCGAAGTGGCGCTGCCGCTCTCGCTCCCCCAGCCGCCTGCCGCGGAGCCCGCCAGCCACAGGTTCCCGCCCGCGGCGCGCGAGACGTCGAGGACTCACGTCGCCGAAGTCGGAGCTCGCGTGCGCACGCGCGTGAGTGCCACCGGGGGTGCCGGCCTCGAGGTCGTCGCTCCCCCCTCCGGCGTCGCCGCCGACGGCCTGAGCGCGCGCCGTGGCCGGCGCGAAGCCGTGCGCGGTGGCGGACGCGACGGCATCGGCGGCCCCGCCGTCGCCGCCTTCGTTCACGCCGAACTCGAATCGGTCCGCGCTGCCTCCCTGCGCGTTCGCCTGCGCGAACGCCTCGCCCTCGCCGAGCGCCTCGGCCACGACGTGACTCACGGCGTCGCCACCGCGGCCCGCTTTGTCGAGTGACTGTAAGCTCGGCGTGCGGTCGACGGCGCCGCCCTGGGCTTCGCCGCTCATTCCGACGCCGTGGCCGTCGCCACTCACTACGCCTCGGAGCGAGACACTCGCGTCTCCACCCACTCCGGTTCCGCCCGCCACTCCACCGACGGCCCGGCTCTGGAGATTCATGGCGCCCCCGCCGTTCGAGAGATCTTCAATCACGCTGGCGTCGCCACCGGATGCGGCGGTCGCCGCTCCGGTGGAGGCGGTGCCGCCCTCCGCGAACAGACCCAGCTGCACATACTCCGCGTCGAATGACTCGACGAGCGAGCTGGATGCGTCACCGCCATCCCCGGACGCGGCGAGGGTGAGCGGCTTGGTCGATGTGCACGGCAAAGGACGAGCTGACCGACACCGCGTTGTGTAGAGCGACGTCCGCGCCGTCCCCGTTCTGGCCGCCGGCCAGGGCGGCGCCGCCGTTTCCGCCGGTCACGTCGAGAGTGACTGATGCGTCGCCGCCGCCCTCGGAGACGACGCTCAGCGGGCCGAGCACCACGTTGCCCGCGGCGCCGGGAGTCAGGCCCGCTCCGCCGTCGCCCCCGCGGAGAAAGGCGTCGAGCCAGATCGAGTGGGCGTTGCTGCTGCGCAGCGCGGCGGACGCGCCGGCAGCGCCGCCGTTGCCCCCGGTGACCGAGCCCGCGCCGGGGCTCGCCGCGCCGCCACCGCCACCCGCCACGTTCAGCACCACCGCGATCTCGTTGTCGGAGCCCGCGGGGTTGTCGGTGTCCGCGCTGGCGTGCGCGTCGCCGCCGTGTCCTCCGGAGGCGGGCTCGCCGGCTGGAGTCACCGGCAACTCGCCCGCGCTCGGGCTTCCCGCGTCGCCGCCGCGGCCGCCCGCCGCAGTCACGACGACTCCCGCCCGGCCCGGGTCGAGCGGTGCGATCAGCGTGACGTGAGTCGTGGCCGCGCCGCCGTTGCCCCCGGCGCCCGCGTCGAGGGGGACGGGCCCGACCGGGTCACCCGGAGAGACTCCGCCTCCGGCGCCGCCGGCGCCGCCGACCGCGGTCGCGTCGTTCAGAAAGTCACTCGCGACGAGATCCACGGCGGCCGCTTCGCCGTCGCCGCCCGGACCGCCGGGAGCCGCTGGCGGCCCGGCCTCTGGCGGGGTGCCTTGCGTGCCTGGCTGGCCGTAGCTCGACAGCGATGACGCGCTCGCGCCGGATGCGAGACACACGGCGACCAGCAAGGCGCATGCAACTCGACTCACGAGTCTCTCCCCTCGAAACGAGGGCGCGAGATACTCGCACGTCTCAGAGGGAGAGGAAAGGAGTCACCGGCGCGCGCCGGTCGCGACTTCCTTGGCCCAGCGGTAGTCCGGCTTGCCCGACGGCGAGCGCTCGACCTTCGCGACCAGGTGTAACTCACGGGGAATCTTGTAGCCCGCGATCTTGCTTCGGCAGTGACTCTGTATGGAATCGAGCGCGGGCGTGCGGCCGGGGCGCGGCTCGATCACGGCGGCCACGCGCGAGCCGAAGCGCTCGTCCGGCACGCCCACCACGACCGCGTCGAAGCAGTCGGGGTGTGACTTGATCGCGGCCTCGACCTCTTCGGGGAAGATCTTCTCGCCGCCCGAGTTGATCGAGACGGAGCCGCGACCGAGCAGCGTGATCGTGCCGTCGGCTTCCAGCGTCGCGAAGTCACCGGGAATCGACCAGCGCTTGCCGCGCTTGTCGAGCACGAACACCTCGGCCGACTTCACGGGGTCCTTGTAGTAACCCACCGGCACGTTGCCGCCGCGCGCGACCTTGCCGATGACTCCGCTGCCGGGAGTGACTGGCTCGAGATTCTCGTCGAGCACGGTCGAGTCGGCGCCGGCGCGGATCGTCGGGCCGCCGCCCTTCATGGCGGTGTTGCCCTTCTGCACGAACGCCACGCCGTTCGCGCCGCCCTCGGACGAGCCGACCGCGTCGGTCATGATCAAGTTCGGGAAGTGAGTGAAGAACTGGTCCTTCACGCTGGGCGAGAACACGGCCGCGGTGCTCGACACCGAGACCAGCGACGACAGGTCGTAACTGGCGCGCGCGCGTTCGAGCTCCTCGATCAGCGGGCGGCCCATGGCGTCGCCGGTGATCATCACCGACATGACTCGCTCCTTGTCGATGAGCCGCCACACGTTCACGGGCTCGAACCTCGCCACGAGCACGGTCTTGCGGCCGACGAACGCGCCACCCATGACTCCCCACTGAGTCGCGCCGTGCATGAGCGGCGCGATGGGGAACATGGTCTGCACGCCGCCGCGCCCGCGCTCCGCCATGTCTTCGGGTCTCTGCGCCTTCTGACCGGTGAGCACGTCGATGCCGCCGCCGAGCGTCATCAACACGTCTTCGTGTCGCCACACCACGCCCTTCGGCATGCCCGTGGTGCCGCCGGTGTACAGGATGTAGTGGTCGTCGGGGGAGCGCTTGCCGAAGTCGCGCTCGGGCGAGGCGGCGGCCAACAGCTTCTCGTAGTCGAGTGACTGGAGCTTCGAGTTGTCGGCGCCGCTCTGGTCCTCGATCGCGATCGAGAAGCGCAGCCCCGGCAGTGAGTCGCGCGCGCCCAGGATGCGCGGCCCGAACTCGCGCTGGTAGATCAGGCCGACGAGATCCGAGTTCCCGAACAGATACTTGAGCTCGTCCTCGACGTAGCGGTAGTTGATGTTGATCCACACCGCGCGGACCTTGAAGATCGCCCAGAGTGACTCGACCCACTCGACCGAGTTGTACGCGTAGATCCCCACGTGGTCGCCCGGGCGGACGCCTTGCGCGAGCAACGCGTGCGCGAGGCGGTTCGCGCGCTGGTCCATCTCCGCGTACGTGCGGCGCGCGCCTTCGGCGACCAGGCACTCGCGCTCGGGGTAGACGTCGGCCGCGTGCTCGAACAAATCGGCGAGATTGAACTCCATTGCCGCAGCATAACTCGGACAGCCCTGTCGCGTTTTCTCTGCGTTGACGCCGTTTGGTGTCGGCGCGAGGCTCGGAGTCGCGCGAGGCATGACGCCCGCGCACGTACCCCGCGGGGAGCAAGCGCCTCCGCGAGGAGGAGACGAGACATGAGACACCGCCATCACTGGCACTCCCGGCGCCGCACTGGCTGCTGGGACTTCGGGCCCACTCAGATGTGGGCATCGTCCGAGAGTGACTCGGACGCCGGCCGCGGCGCCGAGTTCTACTTCTCGGTCGGCCGCGAGGACGACGGCTTCGGCGCCGGCCTCGGCGTGCGGCGCCCGCTGCGCTTCCTGACTTGGAAGCTCGATCTCACGAACGACCAAGTCGCCGCGATCGCGCGCACGCTCGAGAGACTCAAGATCGAGCGCGCGCAGGCGGAGGTGGAGCAGCGGCGCAGCGCCGCGGCGCTGGCCGACGCGGTCGCCGCCGACGCGTTCGACGCGGCCGCCGCGTCCGTCGCGACGGAGCACCGCGCGAACGCGAACCGCAGCGTGCAAGCCGCGGTCGCGAAGGCGCTCGGCGAGCTGCACGCCGCGCTCGAACCGGATCAGCGCAAGAGACTCGCGATGCTGATCCGCACGCGAGCGATCACGTTCTGAGCGCACTCACTTCGTGAGTCACTCGGGCCCGGGCGGCGCAAGCCGTCCGGGCCCTTCAGTTCGACTTCGCTCGGCAGGCCTCGCTGCGCGCGGCTTCGCCGCTTGCGGGCGCGGCTCGGGGCGGCCCTCGCGGCACCTCTGTGAGACGATGGCGCCATGTACCCCTACAAGATGATCTTCGGCGCCAAGCGCAGACCCGGCATGACCCGCGAGGAGTTCGGCCGCTACTGGACCACGACTCACGCCGAGAAGGCGAAGCGCGTGCCCGGCATCGCGCGCTACGTGATCAACCTGGCCCCCGACATCGGTGACTCCGGCGACGAGCAGCCCTACGACGGCTTCGCCGAAGTGTGGTTCGCGAGCGAAGAGGACATGCGCAAGTCGGGTCAGTCACCCGAGGTCAAGGTCGTGCTGGACGACGAGAAGAACCTGTTCGACCTCTCGACCCGGTTCACGGTGGTCGTCACGGAACACGTGATGATCGCCGGGAAGTGAATCAGCGTGTCTCGATTTCCCACACGTTGAAGGCGGCGTCGAGCCGGCCCGCGCGGCGCTTGAGTATCTCGCGCTGCTCGGGGTGAGTCAGGATGTAGAGCTCCTTGCGCTCGATCGCGCGCACGACGCGGCGCGCGAGCTCTTCGGGCTGGATCGTCCCGCCGACCATGGGCGGGGCCGAGCCGCCGAACTGCGGCAGGTCCGAGCCCGCCGGGTTGCGCAGCGCGGCGGGGCGCATGCGGAGTGAGTTGTCGTTGATCTTCGTGTCGACGATCATCGGGCACAGCACCGACACGCCGATGCCCTGGTCCCGCAGCTCCACGTAGAGTGACTCGGTGAGTCCCACGACCGCGAACTTCGACGCGCAGTACACGCCGAGCCACTTCATGCCGACGAGCCCGGCCATCGACGCCGTGTTCACCACGTGACCGCCCTGGCCCTGGGCGAGCAGGCGCGGCACGAACGCCTGCACGCCGTTCACCACGCCCCAGAAGTTCACGTTCATGGTGAACTCCCAGTCCTTGCGCGTGGACGAGGCGATCGGGCCGAACGTCGCGATGCCGGCGTTGTTGCACACGATGTGAACCGCGCCGAACTTGCGCAGCGCGGCTTCGGCGAGTGACTCGACGCTCTCCTGCTTCGTCACGTCGGTCGGCACGCCCAGCACCTGCGCGCCCGACTTCTCGAAGTCGCGAGTCACTTCGGCGAGTGTCTTCTCGTCCAAGTCCGCGAGCACCAGCTTCGCCCCGCGCGCCGCGAACGCGCGCGCCATGGCCGAGCCGATTCCGCCCGCGCCGCCGGTCACCACCGCCACTCGGTCTTTGAAGGGATCCATGCGCGCATCATAGACTGCGCCCGCATGCAGCAGCCCGAAGCGCTCCCCGCTCCGCCGCCTTCGCGCCCAGGCACCTTCGCGGCGCTGCGCACGCGCGACTTCCGCATGCTGTGGGCCGGGACGTGGGCGTCCTACATCCCGTTCTTCATGTCGTTCGCGGTGAACAGCGTGGTCGCGTTCCACATCGCGCGCACGAACAAGGCGGTCGGCACGGTGGTGTTCGCGCAGGGCGTCGCGATGGGCGTGCTGGCGCCGCTCGGCGGCGCGGGCGCGGACCGCTGGCCGAAGCGGCGCGTGCTGGCGCTGACTCAGTCGGCCGCGTCACTGGTGTTCGGCGCGTTCGCCGTGCTGCTCGCGCTCGACTCACTCACGATCGGGGCGATGGCCGTGGGCTCGTTCTTTCTCGGCGTGTCGGTGTCGTTCCTCGGGCCGGCGCGGCAGGCGTTCGCGGCCGAGCTCGTGAGCGCCGAGCTGCGCGGGAACGCGGTCGCGCTGAACCAAGTGCCGCTCACCGGCTCGCAGGTGCTGGGCCCGGCGCTCGCGGGTCTCTTGCTCAACTCGGCGGTCGGCGCGACGGGCGCGTACGTGCTGATGAGCGCCTTCTACGCGCTCGCGGCGCTGTCACTCCTGCCCTTGCCCCACTCCCCCGCGCGCGCGAACGCGGCCGAGACTCACGTGCTCGCCGACCTCGCCGAGGGTCTGCGCTACGTCGCGAGTCACCGGCGGCTCCGGCTGCTGGTCACATACTTCGTGTGCGTGATCATGCTGGGCTTCTCGTACAGCACGGTGCTGCCGGGGCTGGTGTCTCACGCGCTGGGCCGCGCGCCGGAAGCCGTGCCGCCACTGCTCCTGATGAGCGCGCTCGGCGGCTTGTCGGTCACTCTGCTCACGGCGCGCTTCGCGGACTCGGGCCGCGCGGTGACTCTGTTCACGCTCATGCCGTTCGTGCTCGGTGCGGGCTTGCTGAGTCTCTTCGCCGTGCCGAGCTACGGTTTCGGGATCGCGGCGATGGTGCTGGTCGGCGTGGGCTTCGGCGGCTTCCAGACACTCAACTCGGCGGTGATCGTCCAGTCGACCGAGCCCGCGTACTTCGGCCGCGTGTTCTCGCTGTCGATGCTGGCGTTCGCGGGCGTGTCACTCATGAGTCTGCCCGTGGGGATCCTGGCGGACGCGATCGGCGAGCGCGCGACCCTGGCGATCCTGGCCGGCAACGTGATCGCGCTCGCGCTGCTCTTCGGGGCGCTGCTGAGAAAGTGACTGCAGAATTGACTCGCGAGATCGTTGGCGCGCTCGAGCGCGAGTACGAACTGCGCGTGGCCCGGCTCGAGCCACTCGCGCTGGGCGCGGACCCGAACACTGCGGCCCACCGCGCGGTCGACGACGCGGGCGCGGAGTGGCTCGTGAAGCTGCGCCGCGGCGCGTTCCAGGAGGCGGTCGCGTGGCTGCCCGGCTTCCTGCGCGACGCTCGCCTGCCCGCGGTGCTGGCGCCGGTCGCCAGCCGCGCGGGGCGGCCGTGGGCCGACCTCGGTGACTGGCGACTCATCGTCTTTCCGTTCGTCCACGCGCGCCAGGCGCGCGAGGTGACTCTGTCGGAGGCGCAGTGGCGCGAGCTCGGGGTGGCACTGCGCGGCCTGCACTCGGTCGTGCTGCCCGAGTCACTCGCGAGCGGGATCGCGCGCGAGACCTGGTCGGGCGAGTGGCGCGCGCGGGTGCGGCGGCTCGTCGCGAGCGGTTCGGACTCGGCCGACCCGATCACGCGCCGGACGCTCGAGCTGGTGCACGCCCGGCGAGGCGAGATCGAGTCACTTGTCGACCGCGCGGAGGCGCTGGCGGCCGAGGCGCAGGCGCGCGGCCCCGCGTCCGTGTTGTGTCACACGGACATCCACGCGGCGAACGTGCTCGTCGACGAGCGGGGCGCCGTGCACATCGTCGACTGGGACGCCCCGCTCCTCGCGCCCAAGGAGCGCGACCTCATGTTCTTCGGCGGCGCGCAAGGCTGGCGCGGAGTCACTCCGGAGGAAGAAGAGCGCCTCTTCTACCGCGGCTACGGCGAAGTGACCGTCGACCGCGAAATCCTGGCGTACTACCGCCATGAACGGATCGTACAGGACGTCGCGATCTACCTCGCCGAGCTCCTGTCCGAAGGCGAGTCACGCACCGGGCGCGCCGTTTCGCTGCGCCGCCTGTCGGCGAACTTCCTGCCGGGCGGCACGCTCGAGCGGGCGCGCGCGACCTAGCCCTCGAGCAGCGCAATCGTGCCGATCACCGACTCGTGCCGCAGGTGGATGATCGCCTGGTACTCGGGTGAGTCGTACCAGGAGTGGAACGCCTCGCGCGACGGGAACTCGAGCAGCACGAAGCGCGGGAGCTCGGTCGTGCCTTCGATCATGACCGGTGTCTCGCTCACCATCAGGATCTTGCCGCCGTGCGGCCTTGGGCGATCGCGTACACCGCCATCAGGGCGAGAACCTCTCGCCCACGAGTGACTCGCTCTTCGCCCACAGCGCCTCGGCGTGCGCGGGGTTGGTCGCGTACGCGCGCACGCCGCCCATCGCCTCGGGATCGTCGGTCGGCTTGGCCACGCCGCAGTCCTCGCAGTATCTCCCGCCGATCTCGTCGGCGCTCGCGACCACCGCGCACCACACCGACGTCGCCGCGCCCTGCGGCACCGTCTTGAACTGCGGCGCGCCGGGGCGCGACATACGAGAAGTGAGCTGCTTCATCGTGTCTGCGGTCAGGTGGCGCCCGAGCTCGGTGCGGATGCCGCCGGGGTGCACCGCGCACGCGCGCACACGCCGGTCGCGCAGCCGGCGGTCGAGTGACACGGCGAACAGCACGTTCGCGGTCTTCGCGCGCCCGTACGCCTGCCACGGCTCGTAGGGCGAGCGCTCGAAGTTCGGGTCGTCGAGGTTCACGTCCGCGAAGCGGTGACCCGCCGACGACAGCACGACGATGCGGCTCGGCGCGCCGCGCACCAAGAGCGGCGCGATCCGGTTCACGAGCACAAAGTGACCCAAGTGATTCGTGCCGAACTGAGTCTCGAAGCCGTCCTTCGTCTTGCCCTGCGGGCACGCCATGACTCCCGCGTTCGCGATCAGCACGTCGAGCGGCTTGCCCTCGCGCACCAGCGCGTCCGCGCACGCGCGTGCGCTCGCGAGTGACTCGAGGTCCAGGTCGACGAGCTCGACCGTCGCGCCCTTCGCCGCGCACGCGCGGATCGGCGCCGCGGCGCGCTCGCCCTTCGCGCGGTCGCGCACGGTGAGGACCACGCTCGCGCCGTGCGCGGCGAGCGCGCGCGCGGTCTCGACGCCGAGCCCGGCCGAGCCGCCGGTGATCAAGATGCGTTTGCCCGAGAGGTCGCGGCCCTCGAGCAGCTGGTCGGTGGTCGTCTCGCGTCCGTAGGTGTTCGTCATGCGGGCGAGTCTACGACCGCCGGCGGCGGGTTTGGGATCGGCGCTTCGGCCGCGGCCTCAGTGCCGCGACTCGAACTGACTCGTTCGCCCACTCGCGAAGTGAGTCGGGGTCGCTCAGCACGTCTTCGGGCACTTCGTAGTAGCGCCGCACCTGCACGCGGCGCTTCTTGGTGTCGTACGCGAAGCACGACATGCCCGCGGCTTCGTACTTCGGGCGGGTCTCGTCGTCGACGACGAAGTAGAGCGAGCCGCCGCCGATGAACCCGAACTGAGTCCCGCCGCGAGACAGGCCCAGGCCGCCGAAGAAGCGCGTCGCCTTGAACGAGCCGACGGCCTCGAGCTGCTCCAGCGCGTAGACGGTGAACTCGTCACTCACTCGAGCGCCCCGCCAGGCGCGCGCGCACGCGCGGGATCACGTCGCGCGCGAAGCGCTCCAGGTTCGCGTTCGTGCGCTCGGGCAGGATGCCGGGCGGGGCGGCCCAGCCGACGAGGTCGGTGATTCCGTACCGCTGCACGAAGCGAGTGACTTCGTCGGCGCACTTCTCGGCGTCGCCGATCACGTAGGTCTGCGGAATGCGATCGGGATCGTTGAACGCGGCGACCTTCTCGCGTGACTCGACGGCCCAGTTGCCGTAATGGACCATGCGGTAGCGCTCGGCGGCGCGGAACGCGGGCCAGTCGCGCTCGGGATCGTCGGTCACGAGCCAGGAGCGGATGATCCCGACGCGGAGCGCGCTCGAGTCACCGCCGCGCGCGAGTATCTCGCGACGCCACGGCTCGATCGTCGCCGCCGCCGCGCCCTGCGGCAACAGGTTCAGGCCGGAGCGCGCCGCGCGGCGCGCGCCCGCCTCGCTCTGCGCCGCGAGCCAGAGCGGGATGCCGCCCGGCTGCGCGGGCTTGGGAAACACTCGCACGCCGTCGACCGAGAAGCGCTTGCCCGTGAAGCGGACGGGCTTGCCGGACAGCGCGAGCTTGAGTATCTCGACCGTCTCCTCGGTGCGAGACACTCGCTCGGCGCGCGGGATGCCGAACGCGCGGAACTCGTGCGACGCGTAGCCCATGCCGAGGCCGAGCTCCATGCGCCCGCCCGACAGGTTGTCGAGCACCACGAGATCCTCGGCGAGCCGCAGCGGATGGTGGAACGGCGCGAGCGCGACGTCGGTCGAGATACGAATGCGCGAGGTGCGCGCCGCGAACGCCCCCGCGACGGCGGCGAACGACGGGAGATACCCGTCGTCGACGAAGTGGTGCTCGGTGAGCCACACGAGCTCGAAGCCGAGTCTGTCGGCGAGCGCGACCTGCTCGAGCGTCTGCGCGTAGAGCAGCGGCGTAGGGATGCCCGAGTCAGGCGGGTTGCGGAAGTCGTAGGCGACGCCGAAGCGGAGCGGGGGCGGCATGCCGGAAGCTTACTGCGCGGCGGTGAGCCGCTGCGCGCGCCACTCGAGCACCAGGTCTTCGGCGCGCACCGCGCCCCAGTCGAAGGGGCGCGAAAGATCGAGCCCCGCGAAGGCGGCGATCTGCGCGCGGATCTGCTCGGCCGAGACGGCGGCCGCGAGCTCGCGCCAGCCGACCGCGCCGTGCAGCTTGGCGAGTTTCGCGCCCGAGCGCTCGAGAAACAGGAAGTGGTGGCGGTAGGTCGGGGTCGCGAGGCCGAGCGCGCGCTGGAGCAGCAAGTGAGTCGCGGTCGAGGTCGCGAGATCGCGCCCGCGCACGATGCGAGTGACTCCCGCGCGGCCGTCGTCGACCACCACGGCCAGGTGATACGCGATCGCGCCGTCGCGCCGGCGCAGCACCGGGTCGCCCATCTCGCGGCGCACGTCCTGGGTCAGGTCGAGGCCGCTCTCGTCGCGAAGCTCGACCCGCCCGTCGGGCACGCGGAAGCGGAGCGCGGCGTCGGCCTCGCGCCAGCCGCCACGCGGGAGTGACTGGGCCCTACAGAGTTCGGTGTAGCGCCAGCCGCCGTCCGCCGCGCGCACGCTCGCGCGCGAGATCTCGCTGCGGCTGCACGCGCACGGGTACAGGAGGCCGAGCTCCGCGAGCCGATCGAGCGCGGCTTCGTGCGCGGGAAGGTTCGCGCTCTGCAGCTCTTCGGCGTCCCAGTCCAGGCCGAACCAGCGGAGTGACTCGCGCATGTCGGCGGCCGACTCCGGCGTGCAGCGCGCGGGATCGACGTCCTCGAGCCGCAGCAGGAAGTGCGCGCCGAGCTTGCGCGCGTCGAGCCACGCCAACAGCCCGGCCAGCAACGTCCCCGGATGCGCGGGGCCGGACGTAGTGGGCGCAAATCTGCAGCGACTCACCCCGAGAGCTTGACGCATCCTCTCGTCTCTTCGAATGTCCCCGTCCGATGGTCGCGTGGGCACCCTACCCACGCTCCGTCCCCAAGGAGCCCACATGGCCGCCGACGGCGACCGCAAGTCACGCAAGCAGCCGATCGCTTACGACGAGAGCACGATCCAGACGCTCGACGCGCTCGAGCACATCCGCCTGCGCACGGGCATGTACATCGGGCGCATCGGCGACGGGACTCACCCGGCCGACGGCGTGTACGTGATGCTGAAGGAAGTCATCGACAACGCCGTGGACGAATTCATCATGGGCCACGGCAAGAAGATCGAGATCGAGCGCGACGGCGACACGGTCGCGGTGCGCGACTTCGGCCGCGGCATCCCGCTCGGCAAAGTCGTCGAGTGTGTCTCGCAGATCAACACCGGCGGGAAATACAACGACGACGTGTTCCAGTTCTCGGTCGGCCTGAACGGCGTGGGCACGAAGGCGGTGAACGCGCTGTCGACGGGGTTCGAGGTCGTGAGTTGGCGCGAGGGCAAGTACCGCCGCGCCACGTTCAAGGAAGGCAAGATCCAGTCGGACAAGCAGGGCAAGGAGGCCGAGCAGCCCGACGGCACACTCGTGCGCTTCACGCCGGACCCGAAGATCTTCAAGACGACTCACTGGAACGACGAGCACGTCGCCGACCGGCTCTGGTACTACGCATATCTCAACACCGGACTCACGCTGACTTACAACGGCAACTCGTTCAAGAGCCCCGGCGGGCTCGCCGACCTGCTCGCGAAGGAGATCGGCGAGGAGCCGCCGATCTACGAGATCTTCCACTGCAAGGTCGACCGGCTCGAGTTCGCGTTCACTCACACGCACCAGTACGGCGAGAGTTACTTCAGCTTCGTGAACGGCCAGTTCACGAACGACGGCGGCACTCACCAGGCCGCGTTCCGCGAGGGACTGCTGCGCGGCGTGAACGAGTTCGCGGGCAAGGACTTCGCGGGCGAGGACGTGCGCGACGGCCTGGTCGGCGCGGTGGCGGTGAAGATCCAGGACCCGGTCTTCGAGTCACAGACGAAGAACAAGCTCGGCTCCACCGACGTGAAGCCGTGGATCACCAAGGAAGTGAAAGAGCAGGTGATCCTGTGGCTACACAGAAATGCGGCGGCCGCCGAAGCCCTGCTCGAGAAGGTGAAGGCGAACGAGAGACTCCGAAAGGAGCTCTCGGCGATCAAGAAGCAGGCGCGCGAGCGCGCGAAGTCGGTGGCGATCCGAATCCCCAAGCTCGTCGACTGCAAGGCTCACTACAACGAGCTGGTCCACGAACGGCGCGAGGAGTCGACGATCTTCCTGTGCGAGGGTAACTCGGCGGGCGGCCCGATGATCAGCGCGCGCGACGTGTACACGCAGGCGATCTACACGCTGAAGGGCAAGCCGCTGAACACGTTCGGGCTCGCGCGCGACGCCGTGTACAAGAACGAAGAGCTGTACAACGTGATGCGCGCGCTCGGAATCGAGGACGGCCTCGACGGCCTCAGATACAACAAGGTCGTGATCGCGACCGACGCCGACGTCGACGGCATGCATATCCGCAATCTCTTGCTGACTTACTTCCTGCGCTACTTCGAGGAGCTGGTGCAGAAGGGCCACCTGTACATCCTCGAGACGCCGCTCTTCCGCGTGCGCAACAAGAAAGACACGCGCTACTGCTACAGCGAGAAAGAGCGCGACAAGGCGATGGAGGAGATCAAGGGCCACGAAGTGACTCGCTTCAAGGGCCTGGGCGAGATCTCGCCGAGCGAGTTCGGCCAGTTCATCGGCGCCGACATCCGGCTCGTGCCCGTGTCACTCGCGAATCAGCACGAGGTGAGCTCGAGCCTCGAGTTCTGCATGGGCAAGAACACGCCGGCGCGGCGGGACTACATCGTCGAGAACCTCCTGTCGGACGTGAGCTAGAGTTCTCGTTGCCCAGAGGCCACGGACTGCTGGCTTCCACGCCGTGGTGGCGCAGAATTTTCCACGGCGCTGATCTCAGGTAAGGTACGGGGGTCGTGACACGGAGAGCGCTGTCTGATGGCCAACATCAATCTCTCGCAGGCTGAGGCAGACGCATTGATCGCGATGGAAAAGCACCGCGCAAACGAGAACCGGAGCGCGTTTCCAATGGCGGGGGAGTCACTCACCATCCCGCTTCAGTCGCCCGACAGACGCGAGCAGTTCCTTCTCGACTTGAGCCGCGGACGGATCGACCTAGCGAAGGTGAAGATGCAGAATCGTGGCCGGCAGGTCGTAGTGCTCGTTCGTCTGGACTTGAGTGGTGCCCCTCACCGCAATCCCGATGATGTCGAGATTCCCTCGCCTCACCTCCACGTCTACCGAGAAGGGTACGGTGACAAGTGGGCGGTGGCGGTACCCACGAACTTTCGCGATGTGACTGACCTCTGGGCGACACTCGACGATTTCCAGGCTTACTGCAACATCACGCAGCCTCCGTACATAGACCGAGGATTGTTTCATTGATCCAAGACATTCGACGGGCGATGGATGCGTACCATGCATGGCTGAGAGACAAGTCTGTTCTACGAGAGATCGGGGATTGGATCGAGATCACGACGCCGTATCTCGACAGGCACAATGACTACATCCAGATCTACGCGAAGAAGGACAACGGCCAGTTCCTTCTCACCGACGACGGATACACCATCGACGATCTAGAGCAGAGCGGCTGCAAACTAGAGACAAGGAAGCGACAGGATCTCCTGAGAATGACGTTGAACGGTTTTGGCGTTCAGTCTTCTGGGAAGGCACTGCAAGTCACCGCCTCATCCGACAACTTTGGACTTCGTAAGCACAATCTTGTGCAGGCCATGCTTGCCGTGAACGACATGTTCTTCTTGGCGGCGCCCATGGTTTCAAGCCTCTTCTTCGAGGACGTCGTAGCGTGGCTCGATCTGCACGAAATTCGATACACCCCGAAGGTGACATTCAGCGGGAAGACTGGGTATTCACATGTCTTCGACTTCGTAATCCCGAGATCGCGCCGCTACCCAGAGCGAGTTCTCCAGACCATCAATCGACCCAATCGAGATACCGCACAGACAGCTGTGATGTCGTGGGTTGACACCAAGGAAGCGCGTCCCTCAGAGTCTCGCGCCTTCGCGTTGCTAAACGATTCGGAGCAGCCAGTGTCGTCGGCTGTGGCGGACGCGCTTCGCAGCTATGAGGTCCGGCCCGTGCCGTGGAGCGAACGAGAAAGCGTCAGGCAGGAGCTGTCGGCCTAGTCACGTTGGAGCTGGCGCCTTGTGTCGCTCCAGTCACTTGTGCCAGGCCGTACTCAGCGCGGCCGGGCCGGTGTTCTCAAGTATCTCGCCGTGTCCCGGCACGATGCGCCGCACGTCCCAGCCTGAGATTCGCTCGAGTGACTCGCGCAGCGCCGCGCGGTCGGACACCGCGAGGAAGCGAATCACCCAGCTCGGTCCGAAGCGGCGCCACATGCCGTCCGCCCGGTAGACGAGCTCGGCCCAGCGGGTTGGCGCGCGCTGGATGTTGAAGCACAGGTCGGTGATGACGAGCGTGCGCGACGGGCGGTGGAACAGCACGACCTCGTTCAGCCGGAAGCCGCGCACGGAGTGAGTCTCGACTTGTCCGGCCCAGGCTGCGGGCGGATCGTCGGCGAGGAACCCCGAGAAAGGAACTGACTCGCGGCCGCGCCCCGGCTTCGGCGCGGCGAGGAGCTGCGCGCCCGGCCAGGCGCGGGCCGCCTCCTCGGCGAACTTCCCGTGCGCCCAGGGAACGACGATGAAGCCGACGCGCCCCAGCACGTTGAGCTCGCCGCGCAGCTCGGCGGAGATCGCGATCGGTGAGTGCACGATCAGCTCGCCGTTCGCGAGCCGCAGGACCGTCATGCGCGCGGCGAGCGGCGTCGTGCCGCCCAGCCAGCCGAACACCTGCTCGGCGGCCCACAGGTCGACGTCGATGCGAGTCAGCGCCGTCGCTCGAGTCTCTCGACCAGGAGCTCCGCGTGCGTGATCGGCAGCATGTGACTGCCGTCCGCGACCTCCACGAGGTCCGCCTTCGGGATGCGCGCCGCCAGATCCTCGCCGACGGCGAGGGGAACCAGGTTGTCGGCCGTGCCGTGGACAACCACCGCCGGAACGGTCACGGCCTCGGGGTGCAGCGCGCTCGCGTCGAGATACTTCGTCTCCATCGCCCACGAGTGCACGGCGCCTGGCAGCGCGAGCGTGGCGATCATGTGACTCGCCCACCAATCGGGCGGGCTCCCCGAGAACGCGAGCCGCCCCATTTGGCCCATGCCGGGCCGCGCCAGAAAGCCCGAACGCAGGCCCCAACGCTGGAGTGACTCGGTCGCGACGAGCACGCGGTCCGCCTCTTCCGCTCGACTCACGGGGCCGATCGATCCCACCAACATCACCGCACGCGGTCTCCCGGCTGACTTCTCGGCCGCGCGCAGCACGACGCCGCCGCCGTACGACCAGCCGAGCCAGACGGGTGACTCGACTCGCAGCTCGGCGAGGAGCTCGAGCAGCTCGTCCGCCTTCGCGTCGAGTGAGTGGTCTTCGTCTCTCGTCCTGCGATCGGAGTAGCCGTACCCGATGCGGTCGTAGCGAATCACGCGATGACCGGCCGCGACGAGTCGCTCGGGCAGCGGCTGCCAGTCGTAGGCGGTGCCCGGCAAGCCGTGAATCAGCACGACCGCAGGGCCCGCGCCCTCGTCGATCACGTTCACGCGCGCTCCGCCCGGCAGCGCGACCTCGCGCCCGCGCGCCGGCGGCGCCGGTGGACCGAGTCCCAGCACGGGCGCCCACAGCGGCGCCGCGAGCAAGACAGACAGCACGACCGCGAACGAGACCGCCGCCCAACCAAACACCCTGCGCTTGGTCATGCGCGCACTCTACGCGGAGCCGCGCAACGTGCGCTACAACGAGGCGAGCCAGCTGGGGGGCCGCTCATGTCGAACCTCGCGCCGCTGATGCGCCGGAATTTCTTGGAGTACGCGAGTTACACGATCCTCGACCGCGCGCTGCCCGAGCTGCGCGACGGCTGCAAGCCCGTGCAGCGCCGCATCCTGCACACCTTGTACGAGATGGACGACGGCCTCTTCCACAAGGTCGCGAACGTCATCGGCGAGACGATGAAGCTGCACCCGCACGGCGACGCGTCGATCGCCGACGCGCTCGTGGTGCTGGCGAACAAGGACTTCTTCATCGAGCGGCAGGGCAACTTCGGGAACCCAGTCACTGGGCACGAGGCCGCCGCCGCGCGCTACATCGAATGCCGACTCACTCCGCTCGCGCGTGACACGCTGTTCAACCCCGCGCTCACCGAGTTCACGCCGAGCTACGACGGGCGGCGGCTCGAGCCCGTGTTCCTGCCGGCGAAGCTGCCCGTGGTGCTGATGCTCGGCGTCGAAGGCATCGCGGTCGGCATGGCCACGCGCATCCTGCCGCACAACTTCGTCGAGCTACTGCGCGGGCAGATCGCGATCCTGCAGGGCGAGCGCTACCGGCTGTATCCCGACTTCCAGAGCGGCGGCCTCATGGACGTGAGTGAGTACGAGAAGGGCCGCGGCAAGGTGAAGGTGCGGGCGCGCATCGAGGCGAAGGGCGACAAGACCATCGTCATTCGCGAGATCCCGTGGAGCACCACGACCGAGTCACTCATCGCGTCGATCGAGGCGGCGGCGCAGAAGGGCCGCGTGAAGATCTCGGGCATCGAGGACTTCACGACCGACAAGGTCGAGATCGAGCTGTCGCTCGCGCGCGGCGTGTACGCCGAGGAAGTGATTCCCCAGCTGTACGCGTACACCGACTGCGAAGTGACCCTGCAGTCGTCGCTGCTGGTGGTGCGCGACCAGAAGCCCGTCGAGCTCACGACTCACGAGGTGCTCGAGGACGCCACCGACAGACTCAAGAAGCAGATCAAGACCGAGCTCGAGATGGAAGAGTCGGCCCTGGTCGACCGCCAGCACTGGCTCACGCTCGAGCGCATCTTCATCGAGAACCGCGTCTACAAGAAGATCGAGACCGCGAAGACCGAGGAGCGAGTCCACGACGCGGTCATGACCGGCATGGCGGAGTTCAAGCGCCAGTTCATCCGGCCCATGGTCGACGACGACGTGAAGAAGCTGCTCGAGATCCGCATCCGGCGTATCTCGGCCTACGACATCGAGAAGCACAAGGAAGAGCTGGCCGGCGTCGAGGGCGATCTCGAGACCACGCGCAAGAAGCTGAAGTCGCTCACCAAGACCGTGATCGCGTGGCTCGAGTCACTGCTCGACAAGTACGGCGAACAATACAAGCGCCGCACCAAAGTCACTTCGATCGAAGAGGTCGACAAGAAGGCCGTCGCGACCGCGAACATCAAGCTCAGCTACGACGAGGAGTCGGGCTTCTTCGGCGCCGACGTGCGCGGCTCGGAGCACCAGCTGCAAGTCACCGAGTACGACCGCGTGCTCGCGGTCTCTTCGGACGGGACCTACCGGATCATGGCGCCGCCGAAGAAGGTGCTGCTCCCGCGCAAGGTCCTGTGGGTGGGCGTGTTCGACGCGGAGAAGGGCAAGGACTTCACGCTGGTGTACCGCGACGGCGACCGCAACGCGTTCGGCAAGCGCGTGCACATCGAGTCATTCATCCACGACAAGGAATACCGCTTCTTCAAGGACGAGAAGGGCAAGCTCGACTTACTCATCGAGGGCGACGGCCCCTTCGGCAAGGTGCACCTGCAATTCGTCGCGCAGAAGCGCCAGCGCCAGAAGGAGTCGGAGTTCGACTTGGGCGAGCTCGAGTTCGCGGGCATCCCGGCGCGGGGCCAGAAGCTCGCGCCGAAGCCCGTCGCTCGCGTGAAGTTACTGCCGCGCGACTGACTCTCTCGCGCGAGTCACTTGCCACGCTGCTTCGCCCGCCACTCCAGGATCGCGGCTTCGGCTTCCGCGCGCGTCGCGTGCGTCGAGATGGTGAACGAGCCCGACGAGGCGAGACCCTCGGTCGCGCGGCTCACCGACATCTTGCTCACCGTCTTCTGCGGCACGACCCCGGCCATGTAGCGAACGCCCGCCTTCGCGAACTCGGGCCAGAACACCTCGGCGACCCACTTCGCGTCCGCGGGATCGAGCACCGGGAACTTGCTCGTGTCCGCGAGCCACACGGACGGGCGCCGCGCCTTGGCCGCGTCGACGCACGCCTGGTACGCGCGGCGGAGCTCGTCGCCTTTCCGGAACACGCCGAGCCAGTCGGAGAGGAGATACTCCCCGTGCTCGATCCAATCGATGCGCAGCATCTCGTCCTGATATACGAGAGTCACTCGTCGCGCTCCTTGGCACGCCACTCCAGGATCGCGGCTTCGGCCTCGGCGCGGCTCGCGTGGCGCGTGGCGTGGAAGCCGCCCTTCGCGATCGCCTTCTTCGCCGAGCGCTCGGCGGACATCTTCGAGACTTCCTTCTCGGGCACGATCACCGCGGCGTACGTCGCGCCGGCCTTGATGAACTCGGGCCAGAAGTTCTCTTGGATCCACTGCACGTCGGCCAGATCGACCACCGAGAACTTGCTCGAGTCGATCAGCCACAACGCGCCGCGGCGCGCCTTCGCCGCGTCGACGCACGCGCGGTACGCGCGGCGCAGGTCGTCGCCTTTGCGGAACACGTGCTTCCATTCGGACATGAGATAGGCGTGTGTGTCGTTCCAGGTGATCGTCAGCAGATCGTCTTCGTACACGAGGGACACGAGTCACTCCTCACTTCTTGTGTTTCGCCCGCCACTCGAGCAGCGCGGCTTCGGCCGACGCGCGGGTGGTGTGGACGCTGATCTCGAAGCCGCCCGCCTTCAGCATCTTCTCGACGGAGCGGTTCGCGGACATCTTCGCGACTTCCTTCTCGGGCATGACCGCCGCCTCGTAGATCGCGCCCGCCTTGATGAACTCGGGCCAGAACCAGCCCTCGATCCACTTCACGTCGTTCTGGTCGATGACCGCGAACTTGCTCGCGTCGGCGAGCCACAGCGCGCCCGGCCGCGCCCGCGCGGCGTCGAGACACGCCTGATAGGCGCGCTTCAGGTCGGCGCCCTTGCGGAAGACGCTCTGCCAGTCACTCAGGTAATACTCGTGCTCGTCGTGCCAGAAGATCTGGAGCACGTCGTCCTTGTAGATCAGCGTCATGCCCATCCGAGTGACTCCTACCCGCGCTCGTGCTTGGCGCGCCACTCTGCGATCGCGGCTTCCGCCTCGGCGCGCGTGGCGTGAACGGTGGTCTGGAAGCCGGACTGCGCGAGATTCTCGGTCGCGCGGTTCGCCGACAGCTTCGCGATCTCCTTCTTCGGCGAGATCGCGGCCTGATACTTCGCGCCGGCCTTGATGAACTCGGGCCAGAACACTTCCGAGATCCAGGTCGTGTCCGCGGGATCGATCGCCGTGAACTTACTCGCGTCGGTGAGCCACGGCGCGCCGCGCCGCGTGCGCGCGAGCTCGACACACTTCAGGTAGGCGGCGCGCAGCTCGTCGCCCTTGCGAAACACTCCCTGCCAGTCCGCGAGGTAGTACTGGTGTTGCTCGTGCCAGTACACGTGCACGGCGTCGCACTTGTACACGAGCGTCAGCAGCGCCATCGTGGCCTCCCTGTCACTGGTCCCGCCCGTTTCTTCGGAATCCGGCGCGGAGGGCTACACTGCCGCGCACCATGCTGCGCCGGATCGTTCTCGCGATCGTGTTTCTCGTGCTCGTGCTCCTGGGCTTCGCCGCGGTCGGGTTGTTCCTCGCGAAGCGCGCGATCGTGGCGCTCGCCCCGCCGCTGCCGTCGGCGCAGGAGGTGCTCGCGTTCGACGAAGCCGCTGACCTGCCGGTCGGTATCTCGTGGCTGAACACGGCGAGTCAGCCGATGCCGCGCTCGGGCGTGATCGAGCCGAGTCTCGACCCCACGCCGAAGTCGCCGTACGTGATGAGTCACCCCGCGTTCGTGCTCCAGTGGGTGGACGGGCGCGTGTTCCTGATCGACCTGGGCATGGAGCCCGAGGCCGCGGTGTCGTTCGGAAAGCCGATTCGATGGCTGTCTGGCGCGAGTGACATGAAGCCGCTCGGCCCGACGGCCGAGAGACTCGGCCCTGCGCTCGGGCGCGTCGCCGGCGTGGCCTTCACGCACGAGCACACCGATCACACGCAAGGCGCGGGCGCGCTGTGTCGGCTGCATCCCGCGCCGATCGCGCTCTTCCAGGGGCGGCTCTCGGTCGAGGAGACGAACTACACCACGCGCCCGGGTCACGAGATACTCCGCGAAGCGAAGTGTCTCGAGCCGCAGGTGCTCGACGGCGGGCCGCTCGTCGCGGTGCCCGGCTTCCCGGGCCTCGCGTTCTTCGCGGCGGCGGGCCACACACCGGGCTCGCAGGTGTTCGTCGCGCACGTGCGCGGCGCGGAGGGCGTCCGCACGTTCGCGTTCGTCGGCGACGTGGTGAATCAGATCGACGGCGTGCGCCAGAACCTGCCCAAGCCACGCATGTACAGCGTGGTGATGGTGCCCGAGTCGACCGAGCGCCTCGATCAGGTGCGCCGCTTCCTCGCGGGGCTCGAGCGCGACCACGGAGTGACTCTGCTCGTGTCGCACGACCAGCTCGCGCTCGAGGCCAGCGGCGTGCCCGCCTTCTGGGCCCAGTGACTCTTCCGGTCCTGATCGCGGCGCTGATCGCGCAGACCTGCGGCGGCCTCGCGTCGATCTTCACGAAGCTCGCGCTAGACGGCCTCGGCCCGTGGACGATGGTGGCGGTGCGCCAGGTGATCGGCGTGTGTCTCCTGTGGGCACTCGCGCGAGTCACCGGCTCCGCCGCGCGCACGGGTAAGCGCGAGCCGTTCACCCGGCGTGACTGGCTCCTGCTCCTCACGCTGTCGTGGGCGGGCTTCGCGCTGCCACAGGTGCTGCTCGCGAACGGCATCGCGCGCTCGACCGGCACCAATGGCGCGCTGCTCACGCCGCTCGAGCCGATCGGCATCTTGCTCGGCAGCGCGCTGTTCCTGGGCGAGCGACTCACTTCGTGGCGGCTGCTCGCGGTCGGGCTGGGCACGGCCGGGGCGCTGTTGATCGTGTTGCAGAGCGGCGTGCGGCCGGAGCTCGGCGATCCGCTCGGCGACTCACTCATCGCGCTGGGTCACTTGGCCTGGGCGATCTACACCTTGGCCGCGAAGCCGCTGCTCGAGAGACACGACCCCGGCCGCGTCTCGGTCGCGTCGGTCCTGCTGTCGATCCCGATTCTGTCCGTGCTCGCGATCGGCGAGCCGATCGACCCCGAGCGCGTGCTGCCGGCGCTGGGCTGGATCGTCGTGCTGGCAGTCACCGCCAGCGCGATCGGCACGCTGTCTTGGAACTTCGCGCTGCGCTCGATCAGCGCAGGCACCATGGCCGCGTTCGTGTTCGTGCAGCCGCTGATCGGGCTCGTCGGCGGGCGCGTGCTGCTCGCCGAGCCCGTCGGTCCGCTCGCGCTCGCGGGCGCGGTCTTGATCCTGATCGGAGTCACGCTCGAGGCGCGGCGCTCCGCCGCGACACCGTCAGCCGCGGGCCGCCTGGACCTCGGCGCGGAGTGAGTCGACCGAGAACACCGCGATGCCGGCCCAGATGAACGACAGCGCCAGCGCGCGGATCCCGTCGAACGTCTCGCCGTAGAAGACGACGGCGAGCACGGCCGCGATCGTCGGCGCGAGATACTGGAACAGGCCCAGCGTCGAGAGCGGCAGGCGGCGCGCCGCGCGCGCGAACCACAGGAGCGGGAACGCCGTCATGACGCCAGAGAGCAGGAACAGCGCGGTCGAGCGCCCGTCGCCCGCCGCGAAGTGACTCACGCCGCGCGCCTGGAACGCGGCCACCGCCGCGAGCGCCAGCGGCGCCACGAGCGCGGTTTCGATCGTGAGCCCGACCAGCGACGAGACACGAGTCACTTTGCGCAGGAGGCCGTACGTGCCGAAGGTGAGCGCGAGCGCGAGCGGGATCCACGGCGCCGCGCCCGTGCCCACGCCGAGAATCACGACGCCGAGCGCCGCGAGCGCGATCGCCGCGCGCTGCGGCGGCCGCAGTCTCTCGCCGAGCAGCGCGACGCCCAGCGCGACACTCACGAGCGGGTTCAGGAAGTAGCCGAAGCTCGTCTCGACGATGCGCCCCGCGCCCACCGCCCAGATGAAGATCCCCCAGTTCAGCGCGATCAGCGCGCCCGATGCCGCGAGCGCGAGCCGCCGGCGCGGATCGCGCAGCACTTCCACGAGCTCCCCGCGGCGCCCGAGCAACACGACGAGCGGCCCCGTGAACGCGAGTGACCACAGCACTCGGTGCGCCACGATCTCGAGCGGCGGCACGTCGCCGAACAGCTTCCAGTAGGCGGGCACGAGGCCCCACCAAACGTAGGCGGCGGCGGCATAGCCGGCCCCCGACCAGGATTCGTCCGACTCACCCTTCGCCACGGCGCTTAGGTGGAGCGTATCATCGTGCGGTGTCTGACTGCTTCGTGTGCAAGAAGCACCGCGGCGAGATCGTGGCGCCGGGCGGGATTCTGTACGAGGACGAGCTCGTGTCGTCGAGTCACATCGTGATCGGCGACGGCGACGTGTCTCTGGGCACGTTGTTCGTCGAGCCCAAGCGCTGCGTGCCGGGCTTCGGGGATCTGACGCGCGCCGAGGCCGAGCGCGTGGGCTGGCTCGCGAGCCGGTTGGCCGCCGCGCTGCAGGCGACCGAGCGCGCCGAGCACGTCTATCTGTCCGTGCTGGGCGCGCACGTGGCGCACCTGCACGTTTGGCTCGTGCCGCGCCATCCGGGCACGCCGCGCGAGTTCTGGGGTCTGCGAGTCACCGAGTGGCCCGGCACTCCGCGCGGCGGGGCGGCCGAGATCACTGCGTTGTGTGACAGGGTTCGCGGTCACCTGCGCGCGACGGGTTGAGTGACTCCAGCCGCGCCAGCCGGCGAACCGTGGACAGACGCAGCGCGATCAGCTCCTCCCACGGGAGCTCGAGCAGACTCACCGCGCGCCGGCCGCGCCGCCACGCGCTCACCACCCACGGGAGCCACGAGAGGCCGGTCCGGCGGACCATCTCGAAGCTGGCGCCCGCCGTCAGTAGACCGTTCGCGCGGCCGCCTTGCTGTCCCTGAGTGAACGCGAGCAGGGTCGCTTCGCCAGCGGGATCGGTCGCGTGGCCGGTGACCACGTGAGTCAGATCGTGGATCAAGGTCAGCCGGTGCAGGAACCAGCGGCGCTCGGGAGCCAGCGGCGGCAGCCACCCGCGGCCCTCCCAGACACGGCGCACGTCGTCCTGCAGCTCGACGAGCCCCGTGGGGCGGAAGCCCGTGCGGTCGAGATACTCGAGATAGGCGCGGCCCAGTGAGTCGGGGCGCATGCTCTCGAGGGCGGCGCGGTCGCAGAGCGCGGCGGCCAGGCTCGGGCGCTCCGCCAGCAGCCCAGCGCCGGACGGGCTCGCGGCGAAGCGCTGGAAGCTGCGCTCGAAGTCGCGCGCGCCGATCGCGAAGTCGACCTCGATGGCCTTCGCGGTGTCGTCCGCGTCGCGAAGTAACTCGCGCAGCGCGTGCCAGGCGCGGCCCCAGTGCATGCGAACGTGACTCGTCGTGGTCATCTCGTCTCCTTGGCGGGGGTGAGCGGGGGGGCGGCGAGCGCGACGAGCCGCTTGGGCTTCGCCGCGAAGCGCTTCGCGGCAAGGGCGCCCAGGAGTATCTCGGCCGCGCGCCCCATGCGCACGTGCAGCGAGTCACTCTGCTCGTCGTACAGCCAGTGCACGATCGTGCCGTTCGCCAGACTGTCGAAGGCGCGCGCGAGGTCCGCGGCCGGCGCGACCGGGAGCAGCTCGCGCCGCGAGAGCCCGCGCTCCATCAGTCTCTCGAGCTGGCGCGAGACGACTTCGCGCGTGCGCCGCGCGGCGGCGCCCTCGTCGAGCCCGACGCTGATCTTCATGATCTCGCGGAACACGCCGCGGAAGAAGCCGGCGTAGGCCTCGATCCCTTCGCCCATCTGCTTGTACAGCGCGCGGATCAAGGTGGGGGTGGGAGTCACTTCGTCGGCGAGCGCCGCGTCGAGCATGTTCTCGAAGTACACGATCACGTCGTCGGTGATCGCCTCGACCAGCGCGTATTTCGAGGCGAAGTAGTTGAACACCGTCGCGCGAGACACATCCGCGGTCGCGGCGACGTCGGCCATGGTCACCGCTTCGACCCGGCGCTCGCCGAACAAGCTGCGCGCGGCGTCGAGGATGCGGTCGCGCTGCTCGTTCTTGCTCTGCTCGCGGCGGGAGAGCGGGGGAGCGGGGGAGCGGGGGAGCGGACATCTTGGACTCGAGTCCAACATAGATTGGACTCGAGTCCAGGAATTTGTCGGATATAGTGCGCCCGTGGACGAAACACTCGCTCGAGCGCGGGCCAAGTACGCGGAGAAGATCCGCGGCCTGGTGGACCTGCGCTCCGAGTCACTCTTCCGCGGGCTCGCGACGGTGCCGCGCGAGGCGTTCGTCGGGCCGGGGCCGTGGAAGCTCATGTACGGCAATCAGGTCGGGCTGGGTTACACCGACACCCCGGACGCGAACCCCGCGCGCGTGTACGACAACGTGCTCGTCGCGCTCGATCCCGAGCGGCGGCTCAACAACGGCGAGCCCGCGGCGCTCCTGCGCTGGTTCGACTCACTCGAGCTGCGCGCGGGCGAGCACTTCCTGCACGTCGGCTGCGGCGTGGGTTACTACACGGCGATCGCGGCGTTCGGCGTGCGACGCGGCGGGGGAGTCACTGGCGTCGAGATCGACCCCGAGCTCGCCGCCCGCGCACGCCGCAATCTGGAGAAGGACGGCGACATCGAGATCGTGACCGGCGACGGCTCCGCGCTCGCGGGCCGCCGCTTCGACGCGATCTACGTGAACGCCGGCGCCACCGAGATCACCGACGCTTGGCTCGACTCACTCGCGGCGGGCGGGCGGCTGCTCGTCCCACTCACCGTGGGTATCACCGGCATGAACTTGGGCGCAGGCGCGATGCTGCTCGTGCGCCACGGCGGCGACGGCTTCAGCGCCGAGTTCCGCGGGCCGGTCGGCATCTATCACTGCGCCGGCGCGCGCACCGACGCGGGCGACGAGCGCCTGCGGCGCTTGTTCGCTTCGGGCCAGCCCACGGGCGTGCGCCGCCTGCGCCGTGATCGCCATCGCGAAGACGCGAGCTGCGATCTGCACGGCGAGTCGTTCTGTCTCTCGCGGCCCTGAAGTCCGCGCGCGCGGATGCCGTCAACAGAGCCATGGTGCGGCGGTGGCTCTCGCGGACTCCCGAGCTGTTGCTCGCCGTGTGTCTCGTGCCGCTGGCCGTGCGCCTCGCGCTGCGCGACTCGGTGCCAGGACTCGCGCCCCTGACTTACGCGACGCCGGTGTGTCTGCTCGCCGCGACCGCGCTCGCGGCGTTCGCGCTCGCGTGGCTCGTCGGGCGGCGCAAGCTCGCGCGCTTCGCCGCGGCCGTCGCGGTCGCGCTCGCCGCGTGGACCCTGGCCGCAACGGTGTCGGTGCACGCGAGTCAGCACCACGGCCGTTTCACCGGCATGGTGTGGAACGTCGCGAACGGCACGCTCGGCTGGGACGCGGTGACCGGCGAAGTGACTCGCCGCGATCCCGACCTGGCGGCGTTCATCGAGGTGGGGCTCCACCCGGTGACTCGCGCGGCGCTCTTCTCGCAGGCGCTGCCCGGCCGCGAGTTCCACTGGTGGAACGAGGCGCTCGGCCTGGCGGTGCGCGGGAAGATCCTGGACGCGACGTACCACTCACTCGGGCGCGGCAGTCACGCCGGCGTCGCGCACCTCGAGCTCGACGGACGGCGGCTCACCGTGGTGGTCGTGCACCCGCGCTCGGCGCCCACGGAGCCGCGCGGCCAGGTGTTCGCCGCGCTCGAACGCGTGCTCGAGCCGCTGTCGGGAGAGCCGCTCCTGGTGATGGGCGACTTCAACACGCCGAGTGACTCGGTGTTCTTCGACCCGCTGCGCCGCGTGCTGCACAGCGCGTTCGAGACCGCGGGCTCGGGCTATGGGGCGACGTGGCCCATGCCCGTGCCCGTGCTGGCGCTCGACCAGGTCTGGTCGAGTGACTCGGTGCAGGTGCGCACGTGCGAGCTGCACGGCTCGCACGCGTCCGACCACAGGATGGTCACTTTCAGCTTCGACTGACCGCGCTCCGTCAGGTCGGCGCCGGCAGGCCCAAGTCCTTCGCGAGCAGGTTCGTGACCATGTTGTTCGTCTCGAACTTCGAGTCCGCGGGCATCACGCCGTAGTGAACCATCTGCTGCGCGAGCCGGATCATGATCACCGCGAAACGGAAGGCGGCCCAGATCTCGTACCAGTGCAGGTGCTTCACCTTGCGCCCGACGAGTGACTCGTAGCGGGCGACGGTTTCGGGAAAGCTCGGGAAACCGGGCAGGCGCGGCACGCCGATGCCCTCGCTGTGGTGGCGGTCGAGGAAGATCGCCCAGGCCAGGTCCTGCTCGCCGTTGCCGTGAGTCACCATCTCGAAGTCGAGCACCGCGGCGACCTTCGTGCCGTCGAACAGGATGTTCCCGATCCGCGCGTCGCCCCAGCAGAGTGAGTCGACGGGATCGTTCGGCTTGTTCTTGACGAGCCACTCCCACGCGGCCTCGACCGTGGGCTGCGGCCGGCCGCGCGCGGCCCAGGCGAGATAGCGCTCGTAGTACTTCATGTGCTGGTCGAGCGGCGCCGCCCCGAGCTCGGGCCGGTCGACGAAGCCGAAGCCCGCCTTGCGCCAGTCGATCGTGTGGATCTTGGCCATGCTCTCGATCGCGCCCCACCACACGCGCTCCTGATCCGCGGGCGGTGACTCCTTGAGCCAGCCCTCGGCCGTGTAGAGCGGACGGTCGGTCGCCGCGCGCCCAGTGACTCGCGACATCACGTAGAACGGCGCGCCGAGGAGCGACGTGTCCTCCATCTCGAGCCAGAACGTCTTCGGCACCGGCACACCCGCGCCGCCGAGCAAGCGCATGGTCTCGAACTGGAGCCGCATGTCGTACTCGGGAAACACCTGGTAGCCCGTGGGTTGGATGCGCACTACGAGTGACTCGCGGCGCTGCTTCCCGCCCTCGCGCCAGGCGAGGTCGAACAAGAGCGTCTCGTTCGAGAAGCCCGACGCCTGCGGCGCGCTGAGCTCTCCCAGCTCCAGGTCCGAGGCCTCCGGCAGCTTCGCGCGGAGCCAACGTGCGAGACCCGCGTGCGCGGCGACGAGGTCGCGTTCCCAAGCCGTGGGCACGAGTGACTCGGCTAGCGCCGCGGCAGGCCGAGCACGCGCTCGGCGATGATGTTGCGCTGAATCTCGCTGGTGCCCGCGTAGATCGTGGGAGCGCGCGACTGCAGCTCGCGCTGCGCGGCGCGACCGTTGTCGGGCGCGCGCGGCGAGTTCTTCAGAAGCTGCCCGAACGGCCCCGTCAGGTCGTTGCCCAGGCGCGCGAGTCTCTGGCCCATCTCCGAGTAGTAGAGCTTCTGCAGGCTCGACTCACTGCCGGGCTTGTGACCGTTCGCGAGCGCCGTGAGCGAGCGCAGCGAGTTCAGCCGCAGCACCTCGAGCTCGACGAACGCTTGCGCGATCCGCTGCCGAGTGAGTCGGTCCTGCGCGGCCGGCTTGCCGCCGCAGCGCGCGCCGCGCGCGGACTCGACGATCTGGTCGAACTCGCGCCGGTAACCCGCGTATCTCGACAGAGTCGACGCGCCGCGCTCGTAACCCAACACGGTGTTCGCGATCTGCCAGCCCTGCGTCGGCGCGCCGATCAGATTCTCGGCCGGGACCTCGACGTCCTTGAAGAAGCACTGACTGAAGCCGCGGTTGCCGGTCATCTGAATGAGCGGCGCGACCTCGATGCCCGGCGTCTTCATGTCGATCAGCAAGAACCCGATGCCCTCGTGCTTGTCGGCCTTCGGGTCGGTGCGCACGAGACAGAAGATCCAGTCGGCGCGGTGCGCCTGACTCGTCCAGATCTTCTGGCCGTTCACGAGATACTTGTCCTTGCGCAGCTCCGCGGTGGTCCGCAGGTTCGCCAAGTCACTCCCGGCGCCGGGCTCCGAGTAACCCTGACACCACATCTCTTCGGCGCGCAGCATCGGGCGCAGGAAGCGCTTCTTCTGCAGCTCGGTGCCGTGGTGCACGATCGCGGGCCCGCACAGGCCGATGCCGAGTCCGTTCGTCGTGGGCGGCGCGTGAGACAGCACGAGCTCTTCCTGCAACAGCGCGTTCTCTACGTGACTCCGCCCCTGGCCGCCGTACTCCTTCGGCCAAGTGACTCCCACGTAGCCGGCGTCGTAGAGCTCCTGATGCCAGCGACGGATGCCGTCGAACATCGCGTCTTCGCTCTCGAACTCGTCGCCCTCTTCGTTGCCCCACCAGCTGGGCATGTGAGCGCGGATCCAAGCGCGCGCGCGGTCGCGGTACTCGATCTCGGCGGTGGAGAACGTGAAGTCCATTCCGAGAGTCTACGCTCGCCTGCGGCTCGCTGCGCTACTCGAACCCGAGCGAGCGCAGATACGCGGGGCCGCCGAGGCGCGCGGCTTCGGCTTCGATCTTCTGCGTGCGGGAGCGCACGTAGTCGGACGGGCGGTCGGGGCGCATGCGGCTCGGCGAGGGCAACACCGCGGCGAGTCGCGCGGCCTGCTCGCGGTCGAGGCGAGACACAGGCTCGCCGAAGAAGCGCTGCGACGCCGCGCCGACGCCGTAGATCCCCGGGCCGAACTCCGCGGTGTTGAGATACACCTCGAGGATCCGGCGCTTGGGCCAGAGTGTCTCGATCAGCACGGTGAAATACGCCTCGACTCCCTTGCGCACCCAGCTGCGGCCCTGCCACAGGAAGAGGTTCTTCGCGACCTGCTGACTGATCGTGCTGGCGCCGCGCGACGGCCCGCCGTCGCCGCCGTCCTCGATCGCGTCGGCGATCGCGTCGAAGTCGAAGCCCGCGTGCACGGGGAATTTCTGGTCCTCGGCCGCGACCACCGCGATGCCCACGTTCGGCGAGATGTCGTTGTAACTGACCCAGCGGTAGTCGGTGCGGTAGTCCCAGTCACCGCGCAGCACCGCGCCGACGCGCGACTGGATCATGAACGCGGTAGTCACTGGCCGCACCCAGCGCAGCGCCAGCACGCTCGCCACCGACAGCAAGAAGAAGACAGTCAGCGCGCGCGCGACGAGCTTCAGCGCGGGATTCGAGATGATCTCGCGCGTGGCCGTGCGCGAGCGAAGTCGCCGGTTGCCGTGCCGGCGGCGTCTGACCGTGGCGGCGCTTCTCACGCCGGGGGCGTGTACCGAATTTCGAGTGATGCCGCCCTATCGCCCGGTGAACTTGCCTTTGCGCTTTTGCAGGAAGCCGGCGACGCCTTCGCGGAAGTCCTCGCTGCGGCCGGTGTACATCATGGCTTCGGCCTCGAGGTCGAGGACGTCGCGCAGGTGACCGTGCTCGGCCAGGTTCAGGTGCCGCTTCATGTAGCGGTACGAGAGCGGCGGGCCGTCGCCGAGCCGGCGCGCGAGTGAGTCTACTTCGCCGCGGAACGACGCGGCGGGGAACACGCGGTAGAGCAGACCGATGCGCAGCGCCTCGGCCGCGTCGATGCGCTCGTTCAGGAGATACATCTCGCGCGCCTTCGCCGAGCCCACGAGCTTCGTCAGGAAGTACGAGCCGCCGAAGTCACCCGAGAAGCCGATGCGCGCGAACGCGGTGGCGAAGATCGCCGAGTCACTCGCGACGCGGATGTCGCAAGCCAACGCCATCGACAGCGACGCGCCCGCGGCCGCGCCGTTCACCGCTGCGAGGGTCGGCTTGGGCATGGTGTGCAGCAGCCACGACGCCTCTTGCACGCGCTTCAGCCCGTCGAATGACTCCTCGAGTGTCTGGCGCTGGTTGCGGTCAGCGGGGCTCGGGCCGTCGCTGGGAGCCAGGTCCGCGCCGGCCGAGAACGCGCGCTCGCCCGCGCCGGTCAGCACGACCACGCGCACGCTCGAGTCGTACGCGAGCTCCTTCAGGTGTCCGCCGAGCGCTTCGAGCAGCTCGCTGGTGAGCGAGTTCATCTTGTCGGGGCGGTTCATCGTGACGGTCGCGATGCCGTCCTTCTTCTCGACGAGAACGGTGTGTGACATGGCCGCAGTATAGTTCGCCGATGACTGAGTTTTTGGGTCCGCTGTCCGTCTGGTCCACGCTGGTCTTGTTCGCGGCGGTCTTCGGCTGCATCGAGCTCGGGCGCTTCCTGGGGCGCTGGCGCCGCGCCGCATACTCAGAGCAGGAGCGCGCGGGCACCGGCGTGGTCGAGGGCGCGCTGTTCGCGTTCGTGGGTCTCTTGCTCGCGTTCTCGTTCGCGGGCGCGATGCAGCGCTGGGACGTGCGAAGGGACCTGGTGGTGTCGGAGACCAACGCGATCGGCACCGCGTGGCTGCGCATCGACTTACTCCCGGCCGAGTCACAGCCGAAGCTGCGCGAGCTGTTCCGCGCGTACACCGATGCCCGTATCTCGGTGTTCGAGTCACTTCCCGACTTACCGGCGGTGCAGGCGGAGATCGCGCGCGCGAACTCGCTGCAGGGCGAGATCTGGGCCTACGCGGTGGCGGAGTGCCTCCGGCCGGACGGCGAGAAGGCGCGCGTCCTCCTGTTGCCCGCGCTGAACGAGATGATCGACATCACCACCACGCGCACCATGTCGCTCATGAGTCATCCGCCGGTGGTGATCCATTGGCTGCTCATCTCGCTCGTGCTGGTCAGCTCACTGATGGCCGGCTTCGCGATGTCGCCGACGAAGACACAGCGCTGGCTGCACGTGCTGGCGTTCACCACGGTGATGACGGCGGGTGTGTACATCGTGCTCGACCTCGAGTATCCGCGCACGGGCCTGATCCGGCTCGAGTGGGTCGACCAGTTCATGATCGAGCTGCGACAGAGCATGAAGTGACTCGCTGAAGCGAGAAACTCGTTCCCCAGTCAGAAGGAACGGCGTAAGCTCGGGGGCGAGAGGTGGACGGGAGTCCGGCCTCGTGCGCAACCGACGTGCAGCGGCACTCACCTGGTTCCTGTGTCTGCTCGTGATTCCCGGCGCGGCGCGCGCCCTGGCGGTGCGCTCCTTCGCGCCCGGCGACGTGACGACGGGAACGCGACTCACGATCGAAGGCGACTTCGCCGAGCTCGTCGCCGCGCAGGCGCGGCCGCTGGTGATCGGGCGCCGCTCCGACACCGAGAAGCTCGTGAAGTTCGAAGTGGTCGAGCTGTCGCCCGAGCGCATCGTCGCGAAGGTGAAGGAAGTGCCGTCGACCAAGGCGGATCCCGCGGCCGGAAAGACGTGGTCACTCCTGGTGCGCTCGCCGTTCGGCGAGACCGCCGAGGCGGACGAGCCGTTCACGACGTCCGGTCCCGCCCTGGTGTCGGTGCCGGACACGGAGGCGGTACCGGGTCAGACACTCGAGCTCTTCGCGCTCGATCCCGGCGCGAAGTCACCGAGCGTGATCGTGGGCAAGCGCAAGGCCAAGGTGTTTCGCAGCGCGCCCGCGGGCGAGAGCCGCGACGCGGATCCGTGGCGCGTGTCGTTTCGCGCGCCGAAGCTGCGGAACGGCTTTCACTGGCTGCGGCTCGAGAACTCACTCGGCCGCGCTCCGGGAGGTGCGTGGATGCTGATCTTCGGCGGTGACTCGGGCGGGCTCGGTCCGTACGCGCTCGCGTCGCTCGAGGGCCTGCCCGGGTTCGACACACCCGTGTGTACATGGAGCGCGCACGACGGCCGCGTGCGCATGCACGCGTGCGCGGGTGACTCGTGCGCGCGCTCGCTCTCGGTCGAGTTCGCGCCCGACCTGTCGGGCTTCTATCAGCCCGCGAGCGTGAAGCTCATCGACGCGACGCTCGGGCCCGAGCCGCTGCGCCTGCGCGCCGTGTCCGCGGCCGCGAAGCTCCTGCCCGCGCCGTCGTTCGACCTGTTGGCGGGCGCGTTCGTCGCGACCTTGCAGCCACCGGGCGGGACCGGGCCCGTCGTGCGCGTGCGCGGGTACTTCCAAGCGGCGCCCGCGACTGACTGGCGCTGAATCCGCTTCGCGCGCGTCCCGTCCCAGCCCTCGTGACCCAACCGGTGACTCAGACGCACGAGACGATCGCGCGCGACTTCGACCGCATCGCCGGCCTGCCTTACGACCCCTGGGATCACAACCGCATGTACCACGGGGTGCTGCTGCGCGAGCTCCCGATCCGCGCCGACGCGGCGCTCGAGATCGGCTGCGGCACCGGCGAGCTGACCGCGAAGCTGGCCGCTCGCTCGGGACGCGTGCTGGCGCTCGATCTGTCGGAGCAGATGCTCGCCGCGGCGCGCGCCCGCTGCGCGAATCTTCCGAACGTCGAGCTCGTGCTCGCCGACGCGCTGACTCACCCGCTCGCGCCCGAGAGCTTCGACGTGATCGCGTCGGTCGCGACGCTCCACCACATTCCGCTCGCAGAGATCTTCGAGCGGGTGCGCGACTCACTCCGCCCGGGCGGGGTGTTTCTCGCGCTCGACGTGACTTACGAGCGCACGGCGCTGAGCGTGGCGCGCAGCGCGGTCGCGTTCCCGTTGAACATCGCCGGACGGTTCGCCGTGACTGGCCGGCTCCGGCCTTCGCCCGAGGCGCGCGCCGCGTGGGACGCGCACGCGCTCACCGACCGCTTCCCGAAGGTGACCGACGTGCGGCGCGTGGCCGACGCGCTGCTCCCCGGCGCGCGAGTCAGGCAGCACCTGTTCTGGCGCTACTCACTGGTCTGGCGGAAGGCGGGCCGAGTGACTCCGCGAGTCACTCGCTGATCCCGGCCGCGCGCTTCGCCTTCTTCTTGGCGCGCTCCAGGTCGTAGGTGCGGTTCATCATCACGCGCTGCGCCGGGAGCCCGCCGCCGGCCTGCAACGTGGTCACCAGATTCCAGCCCCCGTACGCGTCGGCGGTGAGATCTCGGATCAGGTTGTAGATCCGCATGCGCTGCTCGACGTCCACGTCGGGTGTCGTGTGCAGATACTTGCGGAGATACTTCCCGGATTCGGGATTCCGCAGGTCCGCTTCCTTCGGCAGAGTGAGTACGAGGCCGCCGCCCAGGTCGTGCAGTCTCTGCACGATGCCGTGGAAATTCGCGGCGAAGTAGTATTTCCCGACGTTCACGCCCAGCACGTTCGGGTGCACCATTCCCGAAGGCGTCTCTTCGTAGTGCGCGCACGCCCAGTCGAGACTCATTCGGATGAGCTGCGCGTAGCAGACCATCTCGGCGACGGCGGCCTGCACTTCGTCCTTGCCGCCTTTGCCCTGATGCTCCGAGACGAGCAGCGCCAGGCCGACCATGATCTCGGCCTTCTCGACCGCGTCGACCATGCCCATGGTGCGCTCCCACAGACCGAGTGACCGCGCGAAGACACCCGCCATGCGGAACTCACCCGCGAGAAACACGCGCTCCCACGGCACGAACACGTCGTCGAAGATCACGAAGCCTTCGGGCATGGAGTGGTGCGCGCTCGCGGGGTAGTCGAACTCGGGCATGTCGAGCGACGCGAACGAGCGGTTGATGATCTTCACGCCCGGCGTGTTCGTCGGGATCGAGAAGCTCACCGCGTAGTCACTCTCCTCGTGTCTCATCGACTTCGTCGGCATGACGACGAGCTCGTGCACGAGCGCCGCGCCCGTGATGTGCAGCTTCGCGCCGCGCACCACGATGCCCTTGTCGCTGCGGTCCACGATGCGGAGATACAAGTCGGGGTCGTCCTGCTGGTGAGCGCGGCGGCTGCGGTCGCCCTTGGCGTCGGTGATGACCTCGGCGGCGCGCAGGTCGTTGTCGCGCGCGTAGCGCCACAGGTTCTCGATGTTCTCGGCATAGCGCGGATTGACGGTGGCGACCTCGTCCTTCACCGACTGCAGCGCCATGTACACGCCAGTCACTCCGCCCACGATGCTCATGTGACTCGCGAGCTCGATGCGCTTCCGCAGGTCCTCTTCGCTCTTCGGGATCTGGAACACGCGGTGCGCGCGCCCGCCTTCTTCCGTCTCGTAGCTGATCAAGTCACGGCGCGCGGGATCGTCGTACTCGTAGTCTCTCTCGGCGACCGCGAGCGGCACGCGGAAGCGCTCGTCCTTCGCCACGTCGTCGATCCGATCGCCGTCCCAGTACAACACGCGCCCGTCGCGCAGGCTCTCGACGTACTCGGCCGGTGTCTTCAGCGGCATGACCGTGACCTCCGGGGTGCGATCTTAGCGCGCGGGCTCAGTCGAATTTCGGCAACGCCACCTCGGCAGAGCTTCGCCGCAACGACTCGAGCCCGAACACGCCCACGAGCGAACAGGCGACGCCGAAGCGCACGTCGAGCATTGGCTTGGCCGCGCCGGTGACTCCGTCGGCGAACGCGCGCAGCATGCGCACGTCGTCAGGCACGTCGGGCGGGTCGAAGAACGCTTCCTCGGTCGCGCCCGTCGGGCTCACCCACGCCTCGCGTCGCAGGCGGACACGGCGCGCGTCGCCGTGGCGGGCGTTCTCGAGCAGGCCGCGCGAGCCGTGCACGCGCAGGAACGACCACTGGAAGCCCGGCTCGCCCTGCAGGAAGCCGTGGAGTGACTTCATCGCGGTGCCATCGCCGAAGCGGATCATTTCGACCGCGGCCCTGCCCCGACCCACTTCGGTCCCGCCGATCTCGAAGGCGCTGACCGCGACCGGCATGCGGTTCCCGAGCGCCATCACCGGCGCAATCGAGTGAGTGCAGTAGTGAGTCGACGAGAGGCGGCTGCGCCAGTGGGACGGGCCGGGCGCGAAGCGAGTGAAATCGTCGGGGCCGAGCGCGTGGTAGTACTCGCATTCCGCGTACTCGAACTCGCCGATCTCGCCCGCGGCGAGCCGGCGGGCGATCTCGAAGGCGTGCGGCTTGAACGGGTAGTTCTCCGCGAACATGTACGTGCGACCCGAGCGGTCGGCGGCTTCGATCAGCGCGCGCCCCTCCTCGAGTGACACGCATGCGGCGGTCTCCGACAGCACGTGCTTCCCTGCGGCGAGGGCTCGGATCGCGAGCGGCGCGTGCTCGTCGAAGAAGTTTGCGAGCAGCACGGCGTCGATCGGCGCTTCGAGGAGCTCGCCGAAGTCTCTCGTGACTCGCGCGCCGAGCTCTGCGCCCGCGGCCTCGGCGCGCTCGCGATCTGAGTCGCACACTGCGGCCACACGCAGCCCGGCCGCCGCACACCGTCTCGCGAGATACAGCCCGCGGCGCAGACCGACCACGCCGAGCCGCGGCTCGCTCACCCGAATTCCGGGACGTAGCGCACCTTGCCGCGCACGTTCGCGAGCGCGCCGGGCACGAGCTCCAGGGCCATGAACGCGTCGCTCGGCGGCATGTCGCCGTACGTGAGTCCGAAGCGCTCGGCGGGCCCGAAGCCGAAGCGCGGGTAGTACGGCGGGTGACCCAGCACCACGAGGAACGGCGCGCCGAGCTTGCGGCATTCCTCGATGCCGGCGCGCGACAAGAGACTCCCCACGCCGTCCTTGTGCAGGGCGGGAGTCACCGCCAGCGGCCCGAGCCCCATCGGCGGCCGCGCGAACGAGTGACCTTCGACGCGGATCGGGCTGAACAGCACGTGACCCACGATCTCCCCGTCGCGCTCGGCCACCAGCGAGACACACGGCTTCGCGGCCGCCATGACGCGCAGCGCGAGGTCGGCCTCGGCGGGACGCCCGAAGGCCGCGGCCTCGACCCGGTGGATCGCGTCGAGGTCGGATTCGATCGACGGCCGGATGCGAGTCACGCGAGCACCGCGGTCACGACCACGGTGGCGCGCGTCAGCTGGTGGCGGCGCGCGAACTCGGGTTTGCCCGTGTCGGCGCGCGACTTCTCCCAGACCGCGAGGCTCCCGTAGCGGGTGAGCAAGTGGTAGCGCGCGGCGGGCGCGCGCACGTCGAGTGACTTCCACAGGCCGACGATCTCGGCGTCGTGACTCGCCTCGAAGTCGGGCCACGCTCGCGCCGAGAGACTCTCGAACTCGGCGGCGTCCGAATCGAGTATCTCGAAGCGGCGGAATGCGTGCACGCCGGGCTTGGTGGGCCGCGCCGGCGCCGTCGGCCGCACCGTCGCGACCATGCGTTCGGTGCGCACGTCGCGCGCGCCCGCGGAGGCGGCGCGCAGCGCGCCGACCGCGAGCGCGAGCTTCGGCGCGTCGGCGTACGCGGTGAGCAGCACGCCCTCGTTGGCCTCGAGCCCGATCTGGCCGCGAAACACGCCGAACAGCGAGTCACCCGCGGCCGCGCGCAGCTTCTCGACCTGACTCGCCCACTCACCGGGCCCGACGCAGAAGCGCCGCTCTTCGTAGACTTCCTGCATCTCGTCCTAGGGCAGCGAGAACGCCATCAGCGCGTCGCCGGGCTCGGACCAACCGTGACCGCCCGCGGCGACGACGACGAACTCCTTGCCGTCGGGCCGCAGTCTATACGCGATCGGCGTGGCGTTGGCGGTGTACGGCAGGCGCTGGGTCCAGATCTCTTCGCCGCTCTTCGCGTCGAACGCGCGGAAGAACTTGTCAGTCGTCGCGCCGATGAACACGAGCCCGCCCGCGGTGACCAGCGCGCCGCCCAGGTTCGGCGCGCCGAGCGAGAGCCACATGGGGAACGGCGCCTGATCACGCGTCGTGCCCAGCGTGGATTCCCAGAGTGTCTCGCCACTCACGAGGTCGAGCTTCAGAAGCGTGCCCCACGGCGGCGCGCTGCACGGCGCGCCCAGCGGCGAGAGCAGCGGCCCGCGCCGCACCGCGTACGGCGTGCCGGCCATGGGATACAGCTCGTTCGGGTAACTCCACTCACCCGAGTCCTTCATGCGCTCGTAGTCTTCGCGCGGAATCAGCTGCACCGCCGACGGCAGGCGCATCTGATTCACGTACATGACCTGCGCGGCGGGATCGATCACGGCGCCGCCCCAGTTCGGGCCGCCCGCGGGGCCGGGATACTCGATCGAGCCGCGCAGGCTCGGCGGCGTGAAGATCCCCTCGGAGCGGTACTTCGCGATCTCGTCCGCGCACGCGCTCTTGTCCCAGCGCGTGAAGCCCCACGCGTCCTCGGGCCGCAGTCGCGCGGGGTGAATGGGGCGCGGGTGAGTCGGGAACGGCTGAGTCGGCGAGAGTGACTCGCCCGGCACGTCGGTCTGCGGGACCGGGCGCTCCTCGACGGGAAACAGCGGCTCGCCCGTGCGCCGGTCGAGCACGAACACGTGACCCATCTTCGTGACTTGCGCGAGCGCGGGCACCTCGCCGCCGCGCGTGCGCAACGTGAACGCGATCGGCTGCGCGGGCACGTCGTAGTCCCACACGTCGTGGTGCACGGTCTGGAACTTCCACGCGATCTCGCCAGTGTCCGCGCGCAGCGCGATCACGGAGCTCGAGTACGCGTCGAGCCCGTGCCGGTTCGCGGCCCAGTAGTCCGGCGCGGCGTTTCCGGTCGGGACATACACGAGCCCGAGCTCGGGATCCGCCGACAGGATCGACCACACGTTCGCGGTGCCGGGCCGGTATCTCGGCGCACCGGCCGCCGCGGCTTCGAGCGCGCCCGGCGGCACGGGATCGAACGCCCAGACGAGCTTGCCAGTCACTGCGTCGAACGCGCGCACGACGCCGCTCGGCGCGTCGGCGCGCAGATTGTCGGCGACGAGCGCGCCCACGACGACCAAGTCACCGATCACGAGCGGCGGCGACGTCGGGTAGTACTCCCACGGCTCCGCCGCGCCCACGCCCTCGCGCAGCGCCACGCGCCCGCCCGCGCCGAAGTCGAGACACGGCTCGCCGGTGCGCGCGTCGAGCGCGATGAGCTCCGAGTCCACGGTGCCCGTGAACACCCGCGCCCTACACGCGCGAGTGTCACCCGTGCGGTCACCCGGCCAGTACGCGACGCCGCGACACGTGCGCGGGTACGGGCCGTCGAGCTTGCGCAGCTTGGTCTTCGGGTCGAAGGTCCAGCGCTCCTGCCCGGTCTCGGGGTCGAGCGCGATGACTCGGTTCAAGCCCGTGCAGAAGAAAAGCGAGTCGTCGACCACGATCGGCGTCGCGTTGAACGACGTGCGCGATCCGCCGTCGCTGCCGTCGGAGACGTCGTGGTGGTGATAGGTCCACGCGACCTTCAGGTCGCCGACGTTCGCGGGTGTGATCTGAGTCAGCGGCGAGAAACGCAGGCCGCCCTTGTCGCGCCCGTACTCCGGCCAATCGGAAGTGGGGCCGGTGAGGTCGATCGGCTTCGGCGGCTCACAGCCGCAGAGTGACACGACCAACGCGAGCGTGACTGCGAGCCGCGCGCCCCTCCCCTGCATCGCGCGCAGTCTATCAGAGCGCAGTCACTCCGGAGCGCACGCGAAGCCGGCGCAGTCGATCGGACAGTCTGGGCATTTCGCGCCGGGTTTCCGGCCGACCAGACTGCGGAGCGCGTCGATGTCTGCGTCGTCGATCACGTCGCCGACTTCGTCCACGTCGAACTTCGCGCAGCGCGCCGTGTGGGTCGAGCCGCACGTGCTCGAAGACACCGGCATGCCGTACGACTGGAACATCTGACCGAGATCCAACGTGCCGGTCAGCATGCTCGACGAGAACTTCGCGTCGCAGCGGTTGCCGTAGCCGTCCGCGTCGTCGTCGCGCTGGCCGCCCGTGAGCGTGGCCCACGGGTTCGCGTCGAGATACCCGGCTGGTTGCGGCGGGTTCGCGATGTCGACGCAGTTGTCGCAGGCGTCGCCCACGCCGTCGCCGTCCATGTCGGACTGATCCGTGTTGGGCCGTGTCGGGCAGTTGTCGCGCGAGACGTCGACCAAGTCGCCGTCCGGGTCGCGGCCCGGCAGACCGTGATCGATCCATGCCGAGATCATGGCCGCGCCCGTCAAGTCGGGCAGCTGCGCGAAGCGCGGCATGAACACGCTCGACTCACTCGCGCTCATACGCGCGAGAAAGACGCTCAGGTCCGGCCGGCCCGGCTCGATGCGCAGGCCGCCCGGCACGCCCAGGTCACCCTGAGTCGCGGGCACGGATACGGTGTGAGTCGCGTCGAGCTCGGTGTCGTAGCGCAGGTCCATGCCGCCCGGCGTCGGCGCACCCGGCGCGTGACAGCTCGCGCAGTTCACCTCGAGATAGGTGCGCGCGCGCAGGTCGAGTGACACGCGCGGATCCTCGGCGGCGGGGAACCGCTCGTAGCTCTCGCCCGGACCGATCGCCGGCTCGAATACGCCAAGACAACTCAGGCGGTCCAGCTGATTGGGCGCGCCCGCGCCGAGGTTCTCGCGGTTCAGCTGCCGCGTGTGGAGACCCAGCGCGGAGCCGCCGACTTGTGAGTGACAGCCCAGACACTCCGAGTTCGGCGCGTAGCGCCAAGCCATGGTCTCTTGGCCCGAGCCGAAGTCGACTTCGAGATCGCGCACCAGACCGCTCGTGACCAGCGCCGCGGCGCTCTGGTCGTCGCTCCACGCGTAGCTGTAGCCGCGCCAGCCGTTCGCCAGGCGCACGAGCACGCGCGTCTCGGCGTGGAAGCTCCCCGAGCCGCCGGGTAAGTCGAGCTGCTGGACCAGCGCGGCGCCGATCGGCAGGTTCCACGGCGCGGTCGGCGCGAACTCGATCAGGCCGCCCTCGGGCAGCGCGAGCCAGCGGCGCGTCGAGGCGAAGCTCGCCCACGCGGGAACGTTCACGTCGTAGGGAATCACTCCGGGCGCGAGCTCGAGCTCCGCGAGCGGAACGCCCTCGGCGAAGAGACCGGTGCTCTCGAGTGACTGAGGCACGGAGGGATCGAGCTCGCTGCCAGCGGGAGCGAAGCGGTACAGCTTGCCGTCGGCGCGGCCCAGCACGAGCAGCTCGCCGCTCTTGTCTTCGGCGACGGCGCTCACTCCGAGCAGGAAGCCCGCGTCCTCGAGCGAGGCGCCGCCGCTGCTCGGGTCCCAGCGCAGGATGCGCCCGCTGCCCCCGTCCGCGAAGACGTACTGGCCGTACATGTGAGTCAGCAGCGAGCCGCGGTACAGGACGCCGCCGACGACGCCGCCCGGCTCCCAGACGTTGTGCGAGTAACTCAGCACGGGAGCAGTGAGTCCCGCCGCGCCGCAGCCGGCGCCGCTCGCGTCTTGCTCGCCTTCGCACAGGTTCCAGCCGAAGTTCTCGGCCCCGCTCCCGCCGAACGCGATGCGGTCGATCTCGCTCTGAGTCTTGCCCACGTCGCCGAGCCACAAGTCACCCGTGAGTCGATCGAACGCGAAGCGGCGCGGCGCGCGCAGGCCGCGCGAGTAGACCTCGCGCCGCACCAAGAGCGTGCCCGCGTACGGATTGTCTGCCGGGATCGCGTAGGGATTGCCCGCGTGCACGTCGATGCGCAGCAGCTTGCCCTGCAGCGTGTTCAGGCGCTGCGCGTTGTTCTGCGGGTCGAGCTCGCCGCCGCCGTCGCCCGTGGTGATCCACAGCATGCCGTCGGGACCGAAGGCGAGCGCGCCGGCCTTGTGATTGTCGAGCGGCTCGATGATCTGCAGGATCGTGCGCGCGCTGCCCGGGTCGGCGCTGAGTGACTCGCCCGCGATCGCAGTGAGTCGCACCACGCGCGTGCAATGGCGGCCGCCGCAGTTCGCGGGACCCACCGAGTACGCGACGAAGAAGTGACCGTTGGTGTCGAAGTCCGGATCGAACGCCAGCCCGAGCAGGCCTTCGTCGTCGTCCGCGAAGACGGGCGCCCACGACGCGCCCACCGCCAGATCGACCAGCACGTCGGGATAGAAAGCGGTCGACTGGTTCGGGAACACGTACACGCGGCCGCCGTGCTCGCCCACCGCAAGTCTGTCGCTCGCTCCGGGAAGCGCGGTCACGAGCACCGGCTCGGTGAACGACAGGAATGGGAAGCCGTCGATCAGCACCGGCTCCGGGCCCAGCGGGAAGCTGTGACTCGCGAACGGCACGGGCGCGTCCGGCGCGCAGATCTCCTGGGCGCGGGCGAACGTCGCGCTCACGAGCAGGCAACCGAGGGCGAGAAGACCGAATGCGCGGCGGCATTCGAGCGGGTTCGAGCGGGTCATGGCTTGGCTCCTTCGAGCCTCCAGCCGCCGTTTCGGGAAAACAGGGACGTGCATGAGTGACCAACGTCACGAAGTGCAACTTTCCGCGTGCTTTGCGTCACAACCGCGCGTCCTGCCAGAATCGCACGCGCAGCTCGTCGGAAGAGTCACTTCGCGGACGCATCAGGGGCACGTCGGGAGGGTTCACATGGCGGCGATCGCGACGACCAAACAGGGGAAAGTCGAGGGAGAAGAACGGAACGGCCTCGCGATCTTCCGCGGGATCCCGTTCGCGGCGCCGCCCGTCGGTGCGCGCCGCTGGCGCGCACCGGAGCCGCCGGCCTCGTGGTCGGGCGTGCGCGCCGCGCGCGAGTTCGCGAGCTGCGCGCCGCAGAACCTGATCCCGCTCGACGTCCTGCAGGCGTTCAAGATCAGCGAGCCGCAGAGCGAGGACTGCCTGTATCTGAACGTGTGGACGCCGCGCGCGGACGGCGCGCGCCGGCCCGTGCTCGTGTGGATCCACGGCGGCGCGTTCACGATCGGCTCGGGCGCGCAGGCGATCTACGACGGCGCGCCGTTGGCTTCGCGCGGCGACGTCGTGGTCGTGACCGTGAACTACCGGCTCGGCGCGCTCGGCTTCCTGCGACTCACCGAGCTCACGAACGGCCGCATCCCCGCGACGGGCAACGAGGGCATCCTCGACCAGGTCGCGGCGCTCGTCTGGGTGCGCGAGAACATCGCCGCGTTCGGCGGCGATCCCGACAACGTGACCATCTTCGGTGAGTCGGCCGGCGGCATGAGCGTGGGCACGTTGCTCGGCCTGCCCGCGGCGCGCGGTCTGTTCGCGAAGGCGATCCCGCAGAGCGGCGCGTGCAGCACCGCGGCGACGCGCGACCACGCGGCCTTCGTGGCCGAGCGCTATGCGTCACTTCTTGGTGTAGGCCGGGACGCGGAGGCGCTGCGCGCCGTGCCGCCCGCGAAGCTGCTCGAGGCGCAGGGTCAGCTCGCCGGTCCGCCGGGCACGGCGAACGACATCGGCGGACTCCCGTTCCAGCCCGTGGTCGACGGCGAGATACAGCCGCGCAAGGCGATCGACTCGGTGGCGCGCGGCTCAGCGGCCGGCGTGCCGCTGTTGGTCGGCAGCACGCTCGAGGAGTGGAAGCTGTTCCTGCCCGCGGATCCCTCGAACTACACGATGACCGAGAGTGACTTGTACAGGCGCTGCGAGGCCCGGCTCGGCGGGGCGGGGCGCGGCATCGTCGACGCGTACAAGAAGGCGCGCGGCGAGCGCGGCGACCTCGTGACTCCTTTGGAGATCTGGAACGCGCTCGAGACCGACCGGATCTTCCGCATGCCGGCGCTGCGCCTGGCCGAGACACAGCTCGGCCACGACTCACGCGTGTTCAACTACCTGTTCACGTGGAAGTCGCCGATGATGGGCGGCATGCTCGGCGCGTGCCACGCGCTCGAGCTCGGCTTCATGTTCGGGACTCACAGTGACCCGGGCATGGTCGACTTCTCGGGCACGGGCCCGAAGGCGCAGGAGCTGTCCGAGCGCATGATGGACGCCTGGCTCGCGTTCGCGAAGACGGGCGACCCGTCGACGAAGTCACTCGCCGTGCCGCGCTACGGCGCGGCCGAGCGCGCGACCGTGGTGTTCGGAGAATCGACGGCCGTGGCGCGCGCGCCGTACGACGACGAGCGGCGCGCGTGGGACGCCGCGCCCGCGCACGCGATCGGCGCGCCGTAGGAGTCACTCATGGCGGATTCGTGTCTCGTGGTCGAAGTGGAACGCGGCCGCGCGCGCATCACGCTGAACCGCCCCGAGAAGCGCAACGCGCTCTCGACGCAGCTGTTGGAAGAGCTGCACGACGCGTTGTGGGACGCGGACGCGGATCGCGAGGTGCACAGCGTGATCGTGCGCGGCGCGGGTAAGTCGTTCTGCGCGGGGTATGACCTCGCGGAGCGCGCTGAGCCAAGAGAGTCGCGGCGTTCATCTCCGAAGGCGCGAGACCCGCGCCGCACACAAGTAAGAAGCTTTGACGACGACGCCTGGCAGATGGAGCGCACGCAGCGCCTGCGCATGGCGCTGTTCGACATGCACAAGCCGGTGATCGCGCAGGTGCACGGTCACTGTCTCGCGGGCGGCACCGACGTGGCGCTCTTGTGCGACATGGTGATCGCCGCCGACGACGCGACCTTCGGCTTCCCGCCCGCGCGCGACCTGGGCGCGCTGCCGAACAACCTGTGGCTCTACAATGTGGGGCCGCAGTGGGCCAAGCGACTCACTCTGACCGGCGACACGGTGACCGGGAAGGAAGCCGCGCAGATCGGGCTCGTGTTGAAGTCCGTTCCCCCTGAGTATCTCGAGGCCGAGGTCGAGGGCCTGGCCGACCGCATGGCGCTGATCGACCCCGACTTACTCGCGGCGAACAAGCGCATCATCAACCTGGGACTCGAGCTGATGGGCGCGCGCACGCTGCAGAGACTCGCGGTGGAGAACGACGCGCGCGGTCACTTGGCCGAGAGCGCGCGCGGCTTCGGGAAGAAGGTCGCCGAGAAGGGGCTGAAGGAGACACTGCGCGAGCGCGACCGAAAGTTCGGCGACGGCCGCGCGCGCGTGAACGGCCCGGAACGGCGTGACTCCGAAGGGAAGCTGATCGATTGAGCGGAGTCGGTGTCGAGCCCGAGGTCGTCGGCAAGGGAGCCTCCGCCGACGTGGTCGCGTGGGGGCCCGGCAAGGTCGCGAAGCTCTTCCATCCGCGCTGGGCGTACTCGCTCGACATGGAGCTCGAGCGGGCCCGCGCGGTGCAGTCACTCGGCGCGCCCTGCCCCGCGGTGTTCGAACGGATCGAGCACGAAGGCCGGAGCGGCATCGTGTACGAGCGGATCGACGGCCCGCTGCTCAGCAAGGGCCTGCGCGACGGCTCGGTGCCCCCGGCACGCGTGGCCGAGACACTGGCCGAGCTGCACCTCCGGCTGCACGCCCTGCGCGTGCCGGCCGACTCGACCTTGCCGCGAGTCACTGACTCGATCGCGCGCTTCCTCGAGCAGGAGCCCGCGGAGCACCGTGACGCGGCGCGCGCGGAGCTCGCCCAAGTCCCGATCGACACCGGTCTGTGTCACATGGACCTGCATCCGGGCAACGTGATCGTGCGCGACGGCGGGCTCGTGGTCGTCGACTGGGTGAACGCCTGCTCGGGCACGCTCGCGCTCGACGTCGCGCGTTCGTTCACGCTGCTTGCGTATCACACCGCGAAGGCCGGCTTCGCGCCCGGCGAGCTCGAGCGCGCGCTCGGCTTCGCGGCCACGGCGCTCCTGCGCGGCGAGCGGAACAACCTCTTCGCGAGTGAGTTGCGCGCGCTGATAGACTGGCGCCCGTCGTAGGAGGGAAGCGCGATGGGCACGGTCGTCGAGACTGTTTCGGGCAAGGTCGAGGGCGAGCGGCGCGGCGGGCACGAGCGGTTCCTGGGAATTCCGTTCGCGGCGCCGCCGGTCGGCGAGCGCCGCTGGCGCGCGCCTCAGTCCGCGCCGATGTGGCCGCGCGTGCGGCCCGCGCTCGCGTTCGCGCCGTCGGCGCCGCAGCCGCCGAGCGCGCTCCCGGGCATGGCCGTCGGCGCACAGGACGAAGACTGTCTGTATCTCAACGTGTACACGCCCGCGGCGGACGGCGCGGGCCGCCCGGTCCTGTTCTGGATCCACGGCGGCGGCTTCACGACGGGTTCCGGGTCACAGGCGCTGTACGACGGGGGCGCGCTCGCGGAACGCGGCGACGTCGTGGTGGTGACCGTCAACTACCGGCTCGGCGCGCTCGGGTATCTCGCGTTGCCGGGCGCCGACGCGAACGTCGGCCAGCTGGATCAAATCGCCGCGCTGCGCTGGACCTGCGACAACATCCGCGCGTTCGGCGGCGATCCCGAGCAAGTCACGATCTTCGGCGAGAGCGCGGGCGGCATGGCCGTGGCCACGCTGCTCGGCATGCCCGACGCGCGCGGCCTGTTCCGCGCGGCGATCCCGCAGAGCGGCGCCGCGCACAACGTGCACTCGCGCGAGAGCTCGGCGCGAGTCACTGCGCAGTTCCTCGCCGCGCTGGGTGAGTCGAGCGCCGATCTCGCGAAGCTGCGCTCGCTGCCCGTCGCCCAGATCCTCGCGGCGCAGAGCGCGTTGATCGCCGAGCGCCGCGCGCTCGGCGCGCTCGCGTTCTGTCCCGCGGTCGACGGAGTCACTCTGCCCAAGCCGCCGCTCGAAGCGGTGCGCGAAGGGGCGGCGCGCGGCGTGGCGCTCCTGGTCGGCTCGAACCGCGACGAGTCGAAGCTGTTCCGCCTGGGCGTGGCCGAGAGCGCCTCGCTCTCCGAGGAGTCACTCGCGAAGCGCGTGCGCTCGGGCCTGTCGATGCTGCGCGCCGACGAGTCACACACCGCTCGCGTGATCGAGACGTACCGCCAGGCGCGCAACGGCCGCGCGTCGGTCGAGCCCGGCGAGCTGCTCGACGCGATCGAGTCGGACCGCACGTTCCGCCTGCCCGCGATCCGCCTCGCCGAGAGTCAGCGCCCGCACGAGCCGCGCACGTTCATGTACTTCTTCACGTGGGAGTCACCCGCGCGCCGCGGCACGCTCGGCTCGTGTCACGCGCTCGAGCTGCCGTTCATGTTCGGCACGTTGAGCGCGCCGACGATGGACCGCTTCGCAGGCAAGGGCCCCGACGCCGACGCGCTCTCGGTGCGCATGATGGACGCGTGGATCGCCTTCGCGCGCTCGGGCCGCCCGTCACACGCGAGTCTCCCCGAGTGGCCCGCGTATGACTCCGCCAAGCGCGCGACTCTGGTCTTCGACCGCACGTGCGAGCTCGTGCAGGGTCCGCTCGATGCGGAGCGCGCCGCGTGGGACGGCATCCTGTAGTCACTTCCCGAATGACTTCGTTCGCCTGCGGCTCACTGCGCGCGCCTGCGGCACTTGCGGGCTCGGCTCAGGGCGGCCTTCGCCTCGCGTGTCGTGGGTGACTCGGATGTCGGAAACGCGCTGACCGATCGGTGTACGATTGGCATCCCGAAATCCGCGCTCGCGACCCGCGACGTAGGAAGTCGCGGAGGTCGGGGTCGGGG